>VFQS010000899.1_pt1 | contig 29472 bp, 25 predicted proteins | sample 3512361 | NCBI WGS metagenome assembly VFQS01 (sample SAMN10412375, study PRJNA504923) | tailings metagenome | isolation source: Relicate 1 Philex TSF3 active mining | place: Philippines
CACCGAACGCGCCCGTATCACCAGCGGGGGGGATTTGCTGGTGGGGACTACTGACTACAGTCCTATTGGCAATGGTGTCAAAGGTATTGTTTTGAATGGGACAGATGCCAGATTTGACATCAATCGAAACGGCGCTACTCCAGTGTTTGTGGGTAGATTCACAAGCTCTGGCACCCTAATTGACTTTTACTATGCTGGTGTATCGAAAGGTTCCATTTCAACCGATGGAACCAATGTTGCCTATAACACCTCATCCGACTACCGCCTCAAAGACAACCAGCAACCTCTAACCGGCAGCGGCGCATTCATTGACGCACTTAAACCTAAGACTTGGAACTGGAAAGTAGACGGTAGTAAAGGTGTTGGGTTCATTGCTCATGAGGTTCAGGAAGTTTCTCCTGGTTCCGTGGTTGGTGAAAAAGATGGTGAACAAATGCAAGCAATGGAGTACGGCTCGGCTGAGTTCATCGCAAACATCATTGCTGAGTTGCAATCCCTGCGACAGCGTGTCGCACTTTTAGAAGGAAACTAACATGACCCCTACCTGGATCATCCAATGGATGCAAACAACCACTACATCAGCCACACCACCTGAAGCAGTTATCACAGTGGGTTGGGCATGTAACGGTGAGCAAGTAGACAATGGCAAGACGTACACAGCCTCGGTCTATTCCACTTGCACACTACCACCTGCTGACCCTGCCAGCTTCATCCCTTACCAAGACCTGACACAGCAAGAAGTGTTGAATTGGATTTGGGCCAATGGCGTGGACAAGGCCAGTGCCGAATCTGCGGTGCAGAGCAATATCGACCTTCAGATTAACCCTGTAACCATTCAACCACCCCTGCCTTGGAGTAACGCATGAACGATCAAGACATCACCTTAAAACTCTCACTCATCAACGGTATCTTGCAATACTTAGGCACCCGTCCTTATGGCGAAGTGTTTCAGATTGTCCAAGCAATCCAAGAGCAAGCATCACCCCAAGTGAAAGTGGATCTGGAAGCTAAGGTTGACGAGCAGTAAATGGACGATAAAACCCACGAGCTAGCCGTACTCAAAGCGCAGGCTAAGATTCGGCTTGAAGAGCTAAAGGCTCAAGACTCTGCCAAAGAAGTTGCTGGTAAAGCGATTGGCGAAGATGGCTTGCTTTACATCTTCCTTATCGTGCTTGTGGGTGTCGGTGCGTCTCTCTTTTTAGAAGGCGAAAAAATTGCTGCTGTTATGGGGCTTCTTGGCGCTTCACTTACTGCACTTATTCAAATGCTGAATGGGATTGCAGGCACTGCGCCAAAGCAGGAAAAGCCTGAGTTTGAAGTCATCAAGGATCTCATCACTCGGTTGGACAAGCTTGACCGTGCCGAGCCGCCTATGCAAGTGGATGTTGAAGGCAGCAAGGTGACGGTTAAGAAAGGTGCCGACATCGTAACGGCTAAGGGGTAATTATGCTTTCACTCCTCTCAACACTTGGTGGTCTGCTGATCTCTGGCCTGCCCAAACTGCTTGATTACTTCCAAAACAAAGCTGATCAGGCTCATGAGCTTGAGCTTGCCAGGATGCAGTCAGAGCGCGAACTAGCCTTAGCCAAGGAAGGCTACATTGCTCAACAGCGGGTTGAAGAGATCCGCACTGACCAGATTGCTATGCAAACTGATGCTCAAATGACAGTTGCTGCATTGGATCATGACAAACAAATCATTGAGAAGTCTAGCAAATGGGTTGTGAATTACATTGGCACGGTGCGCCCCAACGTCACTTACTTGCTTATCTTAGAACTCATCGCAATCAACGCTGTGCTTGCATATTACGTCTGGCAGCATCCGCATCTTGTGCAAAACATTGATGATTTGGTTCGTGTCAGTACGATCATCTTTTCTGATGATGAAATGGCGATGCTTGGCGGCATCATTGGCTTTTGGTTTGGGTCGCGTAGCTGGCAGAAAAAATGAAAACAGGGCAGGCTGGCATTGACTTGATGCACCGCTTTGAGGGTAAGAGTCTTAAGCCTTACTTATGCCCTGCTCATATTTGGACGATTGGCTACGGTCATGTGCTGTACCAAAAACAGATCAAGTTACCCGTATTGAGGAAAGATGGCTATACCGGCATCCTTCGCAAGGACTACCCGCTCGCAGCCCAAGATAATCGTACTTGGACGCAGGAGGAGATTGATCGCCTTTTTGAGGATGATCTCGTCCGTTTTGAACGTGCTGTTTTGCGAATGTCTCCTAATCTTGTTGGCCGTCAGTCAAGCTTCGACGCTGTGGTCAGTTTTGCGTTCAACGCTGGACCTGGGCGTTATCAGAGTTCTACGATAAGAATGAAGAACAACCGTGCCGACTATGAAGGTGCAGCAGAAGCGTTTATGATGTGGACTATGGGCGGGGGCAAAGTGTTACCGGGATTGGTGCGCCGCCGCAAAGCTGAAAAAGCGTTGTACCTACGGGGTGCATGATGCCACTCAAAAAGATCTTACTAAAGCCCGGAGTTAATAAAGAAAATACTCGGTATACTAACGAGAACGGTTGGTATGTATCTGACAAGGTACGGTTTCGCCAAGGTACTCCTGAAAAAATAGGCGGTTGGCAGCGTATTTCTTCCAGTACATTTCTTGGTGTGTGCCGATCCATGTTTAACTGGGTCACGCTGTCTTTTCAAAATCTATTAGGGCTTGGCACAAACCTAAAGTATTACATTGAGCAAGGTGGGTCTTATTACGACATCACACCTATCCGTGAAACAGTCACACTGACTGACCCATTTACAGCCACGTTAAACAGTTCGGTTATTACGGTTGCAGACTCCTCGCACGGTGCACTCAATGGGGATTTTGTAACTTTTAGCGGGGCTACAGGTTTAGGAGGCAACATCACAGCCGCGATGCTCAATAAAGAGCATCAAATTACCTACATCAACGCTAACTCATACACCATCACAGTAACAGGTACGGCAAACGCTACAGACGTTTCAGGATCTCCTGGTGGCGGCACTGTCACCGCAGCCTATCAAATTAATACAGGCCCATCTGTTCAGGTGCCTCTTACTGGATGGGGCGCAGGCACTTGGGGTACTGGGGCATGGGGGAGTGGTTCAGGTTCTTCTATTGCCTTGCGTATTTGGGATAACGCTAACTTTGGAGAGGATCTTGTTTTTGGCCCTCGTGGTGGGCCTATTTATTACTGGGATGCGACAGGCACGGTAAGTACACGGGGTGTTTTACTAAGCTCAACTGGTGGTACGGTTACGCTTACGATTGCAACGCCTTGCGTCATTACGCTGTCTACTGTTTTAGCTGAAGGTACGGCAATTAAACTTGCAACCACAGGGGCACTGCCTACAGGGTTAACTGCGGGAACTACGTATTATTTGCGAAATGTTGATGGGGTAACTGCCAATTTATCTGCCACGGCTACTGGGGCGCTTATTGATACTACCGGCACTCAGTCTGGAACTCATAGTATTTCTGAACTTGTTGACGTGCCGACGGTACAAAACTTTTTGTTGGTGTCTGATATATCCCGCTTCTTAATTGTTTTTGGCACTAATGAGATTGGATCGGCAACTCTCGACCCCATGCTTATTCGTTGGGGGGATCAAGAGTCTGTAATTAATTGGTATCCATCGGCAACAAACCAAGCTGGGTCGTTACGCCTTTCTGATGGATCGGAAATTATTACAGCGCGGCAGACTAGGCAGGAGATCGTGGTTTGGACGGACTCTGCTATTTACTCGCTTCAATATCTTGGGCCTCCTGATGTATGGGGTGCACAGAGTCTAGGCAGCAACTTATCCATTATTGGCCCTAACGCCACGGCGCTTGCTTCTGGGCGTATTTACTGGATGGGTGTGGATAAGTTTTATGTCTATGATGGGCGTGTACAAACTCAGCGTTGTGATCTTCGCAGACACATCTTCAGCAATATCAACCTTGCTCAGAACGATCAAGTCTTTGCCGGAACAAATGAGGGCTTCAACGAGATATGGTGGTTTTACTGCTCTGCTGGGGTTACTACGATTGATTCGTATGTTGTGTATAACTACGTTGAAGATATTTGGTACTACGGTTCGCTTGGACGCACAGCATGGAGTGATTCGGGGTTAAGAGATTACCCACAAGCTGCAACCTACAACTACAACATTGTGGATCACGAACGAGGTGTAGACGACAACGCCACAGGTACACCCACAGCCATAACAGCCTACATTGAATCTGCTGAATTTGATATTGATGATGGAGAGCATTTTGGGTTTGTATGGCGCATGGTGCCTGACCTTACGTTTGAGGGTTCAACTGCTGCTACACCGCAAGTCACAATGACCATGTATGGCATGAACGGTTCGGGGTCTGGGTTTAATACTGAAGCTGCGAAAGCTGTTGCTCGTACATCGACCGTTACGATTGAGCAGTTTACTAATATTGTTTACACCCGCATCCGTGGGCGGCAGATGATCATCGAAATTTCATCAGATGGTTTGGGTACAACTTGGCAGCTTGGTGCACCACGAATTGATATTAAACAGGACGGGCGTAGATAAAGAGTGAATAACTTACAAAACCCATCACCCCCTAACTTACCGTTAGCACCAAAGGAATACGAGTCCCGTTATCACGAAGCTAACAACAATGCTTTGCGCCTGTATTTCAATCGACTTAGCGGTAATTTGCAAAGTTTGTTTGGGCCTGATGGGGGGCAGTTTATTGACTGCCCTAACGGACTTTTCTTTAACACAGCGGATCAAACTTTTGCTGCGGCTAACACAGCTTACCCCGTGGTGTTCAACGCTACATACCTCAATAACGCTGTGCAACTTAGATCAGGGAGTACGTCTGAAATTGAAGTAACAATTTCTGGGGTATACAACTTTCAGTATTCAGGACAGGTTAAAACGACAAGCGCGGCGGATAAAAATCTTTACCTTTGGATTGCACGAAACGGAACAGATATAGGCTACTCAACCCATGCTTGGACGTTCCATGACAACAACCACTACGCTGAAATTAGCTGGAACTTTAATATCGATCTTGATGTTGGTGAATACATTGAGCTACAGATAGCTTCAGACAGTACGGATATACGACTCGATGCAGAAGCAGCTACAGCCCCTCATCCGGGTATACCATCAAACGTTTTAGCGGTAAACTTCATAGCACCGTTGCCTGATCCACGCCCAACACCCCCCTGATCATGAGCACTTCCGTTAAAACCTTGACCCCTGAGCAACAAGCTGCCCTTGCTAAACTGCAAAGCTTTACGCAGCAAAAAGCTCTTGACGACTACCTGTCGGGGCGAGCTACGCAATACGGTACGACGCCCAAGGGTGCAAAGTCTGACACGGGCTGGACTGCGGGGGAAGCGTTGGTTAATCCATTTGCTGGGTTGAAAGATTTTGGTACGTATGAGCGCCCTAGGATGGAGTACGTAGGCCAGGGGGAAGAAGGTGGGTACGAACAAAAAATTGACACAGTTAACAAGACTGCGGGGGATATTCTTAGTGAAAAGTTTAAAGATCAGTTAGGGCATAAGTCGGTGTTCCTTAAAGCCTATAAAAAAGATGACAAAGGCAATCCTGTAGAAACTGACCTAAACGCTCTTACCCCTGAAGAAATTAATTCTGGTAACGTTATTCTGTATATGGGTGGTAAGACGGGGGGTACCGAGCGTGAGCGCATGGCGCAAGCTTACATCCCCAAAGGCGATAAACTTATACCTGTTGGTGATCCGTCGTACTACAAAGGCGAGCATCCTGACGCTAAGAATGTAGCTAACGCCTTAAAAATTGCTGCGATTGCTTCACTGCCTTTTGGTGGGGCAGGTGCGCTTTTAGGTAACGTCACGGGCGGGGTAGCGGGGGGAGTAGCAAGTGGCCTAGCTTCTCTTGGCATACCACAGGTAGCTGCAAATATTGGTGCTAATGCGCTAGTGTCTGGGGTTTTACAGGGCGGCTTATCAAAGGCAACGGGCGGCGATTTCTCTAAAGGCTTTAAGTCTGGCGCAATCTCTGGCGGTATAGGCGCAGGGGTAGGCGAACTTGGCGCGATGTCTGGGTTAGATAAAGGGCTGGGTTCGCTATATACACCTGCTAAATCGTTAGCAACTTCTGCGCTAACTTCTGCCGCTACAGGTCGGCCTTTTGATGTTGGGCAAGCAGTAAAAGGCGCTGCAATTAACTATGGGTTGAACCAAGCTGGGCAAGCTGCGGGGTTTGAGCCTAAACAGCAAGCCGCTATGATGAAGTTTTTAAATTTTGCTGCCCCGCTAATTGCAGCGCGGCGTAAGCCGGGAGGTAGATAATGAATTATGATGAATTATTCGGCGGCGAAGATGATTTCAGTGCGCCTGTTGGGGTTGATCTAAGCAATGTTAATTTAAGTGATTTTAATTTAGGGGATATAGCTTCAGGTTTTTCTGGAGATATTGGTAATTTAGGAATTACTCCTGATTTTCTTTCAGAGCTAAATGCTAACCCAGATCTTTTACGGGCTTTTCAAGCTGAGTTTCCTGACGATTTTAATGCTATTAAAGATATAATAAATGTAGGGAATCTTGAAACTGATGACGCTGTTGTAACTGATAGGAATCAAATAGTAAGCACCTCTGGAGATGTACAAGAATCTATGGATAGCCCTGATCGCGGGGCGGCAACAAATCAAACTACCAATAGAACCACCAACCAAACTACCAATAAAAAAGGAATACTAGGCACAGATATTACTGCTACAGACGCAGCTAAATACGCAGCCATGCTTGCAATGGCAAAGTTAGCCTATGACGATGCTCAAAGAGCTAGAGAAGAAGCGCGGGGGTGGTCGGCTCCGGGTGGGTATTCTAAACGGGCTGTACGCGGCCCATCGGGTGGTGTATCGTTCAAGAAAGCTGCGTCTGGTGGGATAATGAGCTTGCAAGGTGGTGGGGCATTACGAGATGAGATGATTAATACTAGAATTAGGCAATTAAACCCAACCACTGGCCCACAAGGAGCAGGGGCTGACTACGTTAATTTTGTTAAAAATAAAGCCAAACAAGATGTATCAAAATTTGAAAACGATTTAAAAACTTTAGGGCTTACAGATCCTGAAGCATTAGAGGCTTATGCTAGTAATTTTAAGTATGGCCCTATCTATGAAGAATATGAAGAATCTGGGCTAGATTTTTCACCTAGATTAAACGCAAGAACCGACGAAACTGCAAACGTTATTCGTGCATTAGCTACTCCGTCTACACAAGCTAGATCTGACTATGAAGCTAATATAAGCGAATTAGCAAGTGAACCTACTTACGATATAGGCATACCTCAGCTTTATGAAGGCAATATCCCTTCAGTTATGCTAAACCCCGAATATGATTTTTCAGGGGAGATGAGTAATAAGGATTTAGCCACTGCTGCTATGCCCACAGGGTATTTAACGCAGGAGGACGAAGAAGAACTTGGGTCTAATTACTCTGGTTTAATGGCATTGTTAGCCCCTAAAATGGGGGAAGATGTTACGCAAATGCGAGCTGCGGGAGGTGGAATTGGGTCACTGGATATGGCGCGGGGGGGACGTACACTACCGCCACGATACCTCAACGGACACTCAGACGGCATGGCAGACAAAGTCCCAGCGAACATCGATGGCAAGCGACCTGCTGCACTTAGTGATGGCGAGTTTGTTATTCCTGCTGATGTTGTTAGTCATCTTGGTAATGGTAACTCTAACGCTGGTGCGAAACGCCTTTACAAAATGATGGATGATATTCGTGCTGCACGAACGGGCAACCCCAAACAGGGGAAACAAATTAACCCTGACAAATTCATGCCGAGGTAATCATGGCACTTACTCTTCCTCCTGGTTGGGCAAATCCTGCAATATATACCGCTCAGAAAAAAATTGAGTGGTTTAATGCTAATGGCGTTACTCCTGATGATTTAGCGAGTGCGGGTGTTACTGCGGATGAAATTGATTGGATGTTGGCTAACGGGTTAAAAGATAATCCTAGTCCTGAAATAGAAAACAAAGTTAGCGCATCTGCTGCCCAAGAACTTAAAACCCAAGCTACTCAAGCATATGCTACCCGCGTTGAAGATTTAGCTGAAGATTTAGGTGTGCCTAAATTTGTTGTTGCTAATTATGTTAATCAAGGACTTGCCAATCAAGACATAGTTTCTGAAATTGCAGAGAATCAACCCACTAGTGCCGTAGCTCAGATTGCCCAAATAGCTAACAACCCCAACGCCACAGTGCAGCAAAAAGCTGATCTATATAATGATCTTCAGGAAATGTTCCCATCGAGATCTGAAAACGACCTTATTAGCTTAATTAATACGGTTGCAGGGACACAAAAACCAGAAGATATTAGGTATTTAACCGATGCGGCCAAAGTTCAAAGCTTGGCAACGTCTACTGACCCAAACGCTAAAGCCGATTTTTATAATGAGCTGTTAAGGCGTTACGACCCCACGGCGATTACTAATTTATTTACTAATGCGCTAGGTAAACAGCAGTCAACTGCTGACATGCAATATTTAATGGGGTTAGCGCAACAGCGGCAAACTGCACAAACTGAATTAGAGAGGCAAAGACTTGCAGATCAAGCTGCTGCTCAACGTCAACAAACAGCCATAAATGAAGCACAAGGATATCAAGGTACGCTAGAGGGTGTGCCGGGAGTGGATTTCAAAGGTTCGTCGGGGCTAAGAGAGTTTTACGGTCCTTACGTTACGGATTACCTTTCCCGCGCATCTGCATTGCTTGGGATGCGAGATGCTGAAGATTACCAACCAATGAAATTTGGTACAGGGTACGGCACTGAAACAGCGCAAACATTAAAAGATCTTCAAACACAACGTGCAAACATGATGGGTATGGGTACAGGGGCAAACGCTACACCTGCTTATCAGCCTTACCAATATTCATTTACGCCTAAATCTGCAAAAAGCGGCGGGATAATGTCGTTGATTGAGGGGTATGCTGATGGTGGTATGACAGGTACACAAGCAGTACCGTCTGCGTTTGACTCCCCGGATGCTTTTTCACCGACTACATATTCTTCTGGGTATACGGCTCCTTCTACTTATACAGCTCCTACTTCCATAAGTGCGGGGTTTCAACAACCTGCAACCTATACTCCGGGGACTATTTCATCTAATTATCAAACCCCAGCAGCTTATCAAGCTGGAACCATAGGATCTACATACCAAGGAACAACCCCCTATTCAGCTACAAATATCCAAAGTGGGTATCAAGCCCCAGGTGATTTGTATAAAGCGGGGACCGTTAGTTCTAATTATCAAGCCCCGGCAGCGTATCAAGCGGGTACGTTTACGCCAGAAAGAGCTAGTTCTGAACAGTTTGGTGCGGCAGAGCGCGACCAATATATGTCGCCTTATACATCAGGCGTTGTAGACCCTCAAGTTCGTGAAGCTAAACGACAGGCTGAGATTGCGCGGCAGGCTCAAGCTGCGAGGATGACTAGGTCCGGTGCTTTTGGAGGTTCACGTCAGGCTATTGCAGAGTCTGAGCTTGGGCGCAATTTAGCCACACAGATTGGGGATATTTACGGCAAAGGGCAGCAAGAAGCTTTCTTAAATGCTCAACAACAATTTGAGCGTGATCAAGCCCGACAAGCTGCGGCGCAACAATTAAATATTCAGAAAGGGCTTGAAGCACAACAGCTTGGGGAGCAGTCTCGACAATTTGGTGCTGGACTTGGCGCTCGTTCGGCTGAATTAGCCGCTCAACTCGGACTTCAGGCTCAAACAGCAACAGAAGCAGCTAAACAAGCAGCAGGCCAACAGGCGCTAAGTTCTGCACAAACAGCAGGTCAACTAGGATTAGAAGCTCAACGAGCACAAGAGCAGGCTAAACAATTCGGCGCTGGATTAACTTCTCAAGAAGCTCAAACGAGAGCGCAATTAGGACTTCAAGCTCAAACAGCTCAAGAATCAGCTAGACAAGCCGCTGGGCAGCAAGCACTTTCTGCCGCACAAACAGCGGGCCAACTAGGGTTAGAAGCTCAACGAGCACAAGAGCAAGCCAAACAATTTGGTGCGGAAATTGGTTTACGTGGTGCAACCACTGCGGCACAAACTAAATTGCAGGAACAACAAGCTTTAGAACAAGCACGACAGGTTGCAGGGCAACAAGGGCTTACTGCTGCGGAAACTGCGGCTAGACTTGGATTGCAAGGTTCTGAATTGACCGAACGATCCAAACAATTTGGTGCACAGTACGGATTACAATCAGCGCAATCTGCTGCACAGTACGAGCAACAGGCACGGGAACTTCAACAACGCGCTGAGGAAGCTCAGGCTAGAGGCGATCAGTTTGGGGCAAGCCTTGCATTGCAACAACTTCAAGAAGCCCAACGTGCTGCGGAAGCTAGCCGCGCATTTGAGTACCAGCAAGCTCGTGATACATACCTTGATCCATACCGTGAGCTTGGTTACGCCTCACAGTTACTGCAAGGGTTGCCTGTAAGTGCTGGAGCAACCGGTATCAGCCCAGCGACTGAAGCTATTATTTCTATGCTTGGTTTGGGTAATGTACTAGGTGTAGGAAATACTACAAAAACTTCTGACCGTCGTTTGAAGACTGACATTCAAACAATTGGCGTTTTAGATGATGGGTTAAAAGTTTATAGTTATCGTTACAAGTCTGGTGGCCCCGTGCACATTGGTGTGATGGCAGATGAAGTGGCTGTGTTAAGGCCACAAGCTTATATCAAGGGTGGTGCTGGTGACGGGTTTGACGCTGTTGACTACTCAAAGCTGTAGGGAGTAAAAAATGCCAATTCCATTTCCACCCGACGGACCGCAAGTTCAAGCGGCACTTCAAAAAGTGCCTACACCCCAACTGCAAAATTACGCAGCGGGTCGTCCCCCACAGCCTACAGGTCAAGTCACACCGGGACCAATGGGTGCAGCCGCAGAAGCTTTAAATGCTCGCGGAGCTATGGGTGCGGCTAACCAACGCCAACAAGCTATGCAAAACAATCCTGCGAACAGCCCAACCATCTTTCAACAGAAAGATATGGAGTTACAGCAAAAGGCTCAACAGCTTGCTGCGATGGGGCAACAGATACAACAAAAAGAACAGCAGCTTGGTGTGCTTGGCGCACTCATGGTTAAAAAAGTTCAGGATATGCAAGCTCGTGAATCGATGGGTGTAGCTAACCTACCCATACGTCCTGATATGTTTACTGCTATGGATGGCGGGATCGTATTTGCTGGTGGTGGAAATGTTGAAGGGTACGCTCGGCGCGGGTTGGTACAAGACCTTGGGATGTTAGAAGATCGAATGGCTGAAGGGTTTACCGAGCGTGGTATAGATAGGATGGTCGATGAGGAAGAAGAAGACCCTCTGCAACGCCGTATACGCAATATTGAAAAAGCTGCTGAGCGCCGCAGACTAAGCGCAGAGTCTGCGCTGTATACACCTGAGCAGAAAGAAGCGTTGGAAAGCAAAGAGCGTGAACGCTTGGGTGAACAGTACAGTAGATACAAACAAGGTATTGCTGGTTTGGATGAAGAAGCCGCTGCTGCTATTCGTGGTAAACCTGCTAATACGATGCAAGGTATAGCCGCTGGTTTGGCTGCGCTACCTGCGGACTTGAGGAATGTGCGTTTAGCTGGGCTAATGGCTAAATTATCTGGCGGTGTTGCTGGCGAACGTGCTAGGGCTGAAGACCGTGAGCGCGAAGCTAGTAAATATCTTATTGATGCCAGACGCAAAGCTGCCGCTGCCGACCTTGCTGAGGAACGCAACCAAGACACCCTTGCACGGGCGCTTCGTAAATCTGAGCAGGATGATCGCCTCAAGGCTGATGCACTCCTTGGCAGTGCAGCTACTACTGAGATTGAAAGTCAACGAGGTATTGGTGCTCTTGAAGAAACCCGCAGAGAGCGTGATCAAAGAGCTAAAGAAGCCGCCGCAAGACAAGCGCTTGAAGAGAAGAAGTTTGCCTCTGAAGAAGCTTACCGCGCTGGTGAACGTGCATTCAAAGAGAAGATGGTTAGGCTTGAAGCTAGCTTACGACCGAAAGACTTCTATAACCAACTTCTCGGCATGGCAACTAACCCGAAAGATCCTAACTACGAATTTGCTAAGAATTTACTTGAAGCTCGTGGGGGTCGTAGTGGTGCGGGTGCAGATGGTAGACCGACGTTTGATCAAATAACAGACAACGTAGAGAAGCGTATGCAGAGCACTGATATAAATAAAATTATCAAGGCTGCTGCTAAAGATCCCAAGAACCCTCGCACTTTGACTGAAGCTGACATACGTGAGATGTTTTTTGATGAAGAAATAGCAAGAGCTAAGAGGTTCTATGGGGAAGATGTTTTTAAAGGTATGAAACCATCTAAGTCTTCAAGTGCTGGCGCTGTAGATATGTCAAATCCACTTCTTTCAGGTAAGCCCTAATTGCCATGCCAACACTGCTGGAGATCCTGCAAGACCCCAACTACATCAACGCAAATCCTGCTACAAAAAAAGCTATCTTTGATAAGTATGCTCCGCAGGATTCTAATTATGTAGATGCTAATGACGCTACCAAAGCTGCCATACGGCAGCGTTTTGGGTTAGGCACTGCTGCTCCTGCCGCTAAAAAAGAATACGGTGTACCTCTAGAAGTTCCTCCTGAAGATAAGGAAGGGTTTGTCCCCGCTGTTAAGGCAGGGTATGAATCACTCAAAGGATCGCTTGCGCTTGCTGCTGGTAAAACAGGACTAATGGATCTTAAAGAAGCCGAGCGTTATCAAGCAGAGCGCGAAGCAGAAGCCCAGAGGATATTTACACCTACTGAAAAGGGTTGGTCTGAAGCGCCCTTTCAAAAATTTAAAGAGACTTTGGGCGGTTCATTACCTTATATGGCTGCACCTATTGCTGCGGCTGCGGGTGCCGCTGCGCTTCCTGTTACGGGTACTGCCGCTACATTAGCCACTTTGGGCGCAACTGGTTTAGTGTCTGCTACGCAGTTCACAGGTACTAATCTTGCGAGACAGCTTGACGAAGTAAAGCGCACTAATCCTAATGCGGGGCTTGAACAAACAAGTTTAGGTAGCGCCGTTGCCGCTGCCATACCACAGACTGCGCTAGATATTGTTGGTATGAAAGCTATCCCACTAGTGCGTGGGTTGTTTAAGTCTGTTGGTAAAGAAGTCACTGAACAACAAGCTAAGAACTTTGCCGAGCAAGGGTTCCGTCGCACACTTGCTGATTACTCTTTAGCTACAGGCAAAGCTGCGGGTGTTGAAGGTGCTACTGAGACAGGGCAACAATTTTTAGAGCGTCTACAAGCTGGGTTAAACATTGCAGATGCTGATGCTCGTAAAGAGTACGTTGAAAGTTTTATTGGCGGTGCTGTTCTTGGTGGCGCACTTTCTCCTGCTGGCCGATACATTGAGCGACGCAAAGAAGCAAAGACTCCCGAAGAACGTTCTGCAATTGATGAAGCACAAGCCAAGATTGATGCAGAGCAGCTAGCAAAACAGAAAGAAGATCTTCAGGGGAAAGCCGCTGCGGTAAATGTAGAAGACATTGCTGCTAGGACGCAAGAACTTGCTAAAGAACCTGCTACTGCTGGTGACGTATTAACTGCTGCTACTCAAGCAGCACAAGAAAAGCTAGCTGAGCAAGCAACTCCAGAACAAAAAGTAGCGGAAGCTGCTACTAAAGTTGATGCGCTTACTTCTAGGATTAATGAACTTACTGACGAATACATAGCTGCTGGAGATTCCCCTGATCAAGCCAAAATCAAAGCCGCTGCTCAGGTTGCGGAAGAGGAACGAAACGACCAAGAGGCTGACCAAGCTCTATCCGAACTTGCAGAAATTCAAGCCGAAGCCGGAAAGGAGGCAGAAGATGCTGCTAAAGCTATCGAACAAGGAGGTGGAGAAAGCGTTCCAATTCCTAGCCGACCCGACGGAGGAGTACCCACCGGAGGAGTTGAGCCACCTGTCGCCGGTGGAGTGGAACGCCCTGCACCATCTGCTGAACCAACTGTACGAGGAGAAGAAGTATCATCCGGTGCAGTAGAAACGCGCCCTGCAAAAGTAACCGATAGTGGGGCGTACATACCTTCCACAGAAAAAGGAAAAGATCCTCTTGCCAGCGCAGCGTTTAGAACAATTAAAGAAGACGACGATATAGCTTTAGATGACGAAAGTATTGTTGGGGCTACGCTCATAACGGGCATGCAAGTCCAACAGCGAAATGCTGGTCTTGGATCTAAACTATTGAATAGTGTGCTTGATTGGGCCGATTCCAACGGCAAAACACTTGTACTTATACCCGCTGCTGAACCTGATGCTGCTCTTGGTGGGCTTAGCCAAGAACAACTAAAAGCTTGGTATGCACGTAATAATTTTGAAGATCGTGCGGATTTCATGGTTCGTACGCCCAAAACTAAAAAGGAAACCCCTAGTGTCACTACGCCCACTGAAACCAAGCAAGCAAAAGAAGAAGGAGCAGCAGCGCCTGCTGAAGGAACAGAAGTGGCAAAGCCTGCCGCAGCAGCCAAGCCTGTCAAAGTCGTTAAACAGCCTAGCGGTAAAAATGCAGCCGGAGAAAGTATAAAGAACTTAGAATTATCTAATGGCGAGAAGGTTCAGATTATCCGCAGAGATGACCAATGGGTGCGTGAAGACGATGGTGTGGTAACACCTGTGGGTAAGACGTTAAAAGAAGCTGTTGCAAATGTCACAGGAATTCCAGCAGAACCTCAAGCTAAGCGTGGCCCTAAACCCAAGCTTACTGAAGAAGAAAAGACTGCTAGAGCAGTACAGAAAAAAGATGAAACTAGCGTCCTTAATTTCTTTGAGCGTCTTATTACTTCGACTAAGAAGCAGGTTGATACCGGTGAGGAAGGGCTTGCTGTTCAACTTGATAGGTTTTTTGGCCCAAGGCCCGAAACTCCAAAAGGCCCAAGGAAAACATACGAAACTGTGTTTGAAAAACAGACGCTCGATAACATTATTAAATCACAGACAGCTAACCCCGAAGCGCAAGCTGTCTTGCGTAAAAGTTTCTATGAAAATATCTATCCCGCACTTGAAATTCTTCATGCTATAAGCACAACGCCTAAGTTTGCAAACACTCGCGTCAAGAGTCTGGCTGAAGAGCAGTTCAACCGTGCGCCTGTAGATATTAGAAAATTAATAGAGACTAGAGTTAAAGGTGCTAGGGCTGGCATAACGCCTGACTTTGAACAAAAAATTACCGAGCTGGAAGAAGCACCACCTGTACAAGAAACTAAACCTGCTGGTCCTGCACCAACGGTGACCGTTAAGAAAAAACGTACGTTTGTAAAACCAGAGGGTGGCCCTGGTGCTCTTGCTCAGGCAGATATTTCAGAAACGGAATTACAGTCAACCAACCCTGCCTTAAATCCAAAGATAGAAGCTGGTGCGCCTAAGACCGGTAAAGATGCTGCCCAGATTATTGCAAAAGATCCTAAGAGCAATAAGTTTGAACGCACCTTGGCACAAAAATTGGTGTCTGCGTTAGGGAATATAAAATTCATAATTGTTTCTAATAAGTCTAAGCAAGGACTTATTGATAATTTCAAGAAGCAAAAAGCTAGGGGGCTGTTCATACCCACTAACGATATGGTCGTTGTAGCAGGGAGCGATCTGTCAGGGGTAGGGCAAGGCGTAAACAACCAGACTGTTTTGCACGAGCTACTACATGCAGGGACTGCGGTAAAAATCTACGAAGGTGAGCAGATTGTAAAAGCTGACCCTAGAAGCACAGATCCAAGGGCGCTTGCGTATCGTAAATTAGTACGGTTAATGGCGGCTGCACGGGACGCAGCCGATGATGCGGATAAGCTTCCTAATGGTCATCCATACAAAGAATTTGTAAAGAGCTTAAATCAAAAATTCACCAAAGGGAAAGCTCTAACCAATGTGTATGAGTTTTTAACCTATGGTATGACTGATGGGGACTTTCAACAGTTCTTAAGCACAGTGCAGTTTGGCAAAACGCAAAGCGTTATGAGCACTTTTGTAGCTACGATCAGACAACTACTTGGGCTTAGTAAAAACGATGAGTCTGCGCTTGCTAACCTTATTGAAGTGACAGATACGCTCTTGTCACTGGAGCCTTCCGTTGCCGACGCGCAGGCTAAAATAGAAATACTCTCCCAGAAAAAAGACGTACAGACCGCTGCCGATGCACAAGTCAAATATGCTAACGACGTAATCGATACGCCTCGTAGCCAAGGCCCGTCTGTATCTGCGCTAAACCAAGCTATAGCTAACGGCATGGATCTATCTAGTCAGGCTGAGCTTGCTGGTGCTATTGCAGAAGGTGCAATGTCTGGTGCTAGGAAACATATTCTTGGTGCGTTTACTCCTAGCCAACTTGCAAAGCTTGTTAAAGACAAAATCCCTGCACTTACTCGTGTGGTTGATCTTGGTCGGAAGTTCAACGCTAAGCGCCAGCAGTACGTCGATGAGATGAAAGATATTATGAAGCCGTGGCTTAAGCTTCAACGCAACGACCGTGAACAAAGTCAGTTGCTTGCCACCATCATGCACCTCTCTACAGTTAACGGCATAGATCCAAGCATCCCCGGTAAAGATCGTCTTGCATCCACCCCCCAGTCAGATACCTTGGATGATCTGTGGGAAAAGCTTGGCGAACCGGGGCGTGAGATCTACATCAGTGTGCGTGACTATTACGCTGATCAATACGAAAAGTATAAAGATCTTTTGAACAAACGTATTGAAATGATGGGGATCTCCGATGAGGAGAAAACCAAGTTCATGGATTTGCTCAAGAAACAATTTGAGTCAGACAAAGTAGCTAAGCCTTACTTCCCTCTTATGAGATATGGAGAGAACTGGTTGCGTGTTGGCAAAGGCAAAGACATGGAGTTTTATATGTTTGAGTCTGCCTCAGAGCGCAACCGCTTTGCCATCCGTAGAGCTAAGGAGATGGGCAAGCCGCTGAAGGATTTGTACGCCGACGGTACGCTCAAGCGTGGTGATCAGCTTAAGAACATGATGGAAGAAAGCTTTGCGGATACGACGAAGCTAAAAGAAGTTCTTGCTGCTGTAGACAAGTTAGGCATCGACACTGATAAGGCATCGATCAAGGACGAGATCTATCAGATGTATCTGCTCACGCTGCCAGAGAAGAGCTTCCGCAAACAGTTTATCCATCGTAAAAACACAGCAGGTTTCAGCGCAGATGCACTACGGAACTTCGGCACTGCGGGTTTCCGTATGTCCAATCAACTTGCCAAGATGGAGTACCAACCCCAGATCGTCAACACACTTGACGAAGCAAGAGAGTCTATCAAGGATGACCCTGACGCATCTAAGTACCGTCCTTATATCGAAGAAGTAGCAGCCGACTTTGACGCTGCTGTTAATCCTAAGAACGAAAACTCTATCCTGAACTTTGCAGCCAACGGACTATCGACGCTCAACTTCTTTTACTACATGAGTTCAATCTCGTCTGCTCTGACGAACATGACTTCGTTGCCTGTGTTTGGTTATCCCACACTGCTTGCTGAGTATGGCAAGACTCCCGGTGGCGCAAAGGATGTGCACAAAGAGCTTGTGCGGTTCATGAATGTCTACAAGGAAGTTGGGTTCCGACGCAAGGTTAATGGTAAGACTGAATATGTTATGCCTTCCATACGCAATGCGTTGACCAATGCTGATGAGATTAAAGCCTACGATGAATTTGCGGCTGACAACCTTTTCTCATTCAACCGCTCGATGGACTTGCTCAACATCGTCAAGTCTCCTTCTCAGGAAGCTACTAACCCTAACATTTTGAAAGTGCCTGTTCAGGCTGCAACCGATGCTGTCTCTACGTTGTTCTCCATGACGGAACAACTGCCCCGCGAGATGATGGCTATGGCTGCTTATCGCTTAGGGCGCAGTCAAGGTTTGTCGCATGATGAAGCTACTAAGAAAGCTTTGGATCTGACGCACGATGCGATGTACGACTACTCCATGTTTGATACACCCAGATACTTCCGTGGGCCGGTCGGCAGAACCATATTCCAGTTCAAGAAGTTTTCACAGAACACGGCGTTCTATCTCACGACTAACTTCTTGCAGATGTTCAAAGGCGCAGATCCCACGATTAGGAAGCAAGCCGCAACGCGCTTCTTTGGCACACTAGGTATGACGGGTATGTTTGCGGGTCTGACGGGTATGCCGTTGTACACCGTGATGTCTACCGTTGCCGAGAAAGTGTTAAGTGCATTTGGTGATGATGACGATGACGAAGACAGTGCAGCTTTTCAGATACGCAAGTACGGATTTGATTTGTGGTTTAAGAAGTGGCTGTCCGAAAACTTTGGCGCAAATGTAGCAACCTACGTCGCTATGGGTCCGGTCACTGGGCTAACAGGTGCAGACTTCAACTCGCGGGTCAAACTTAACGATCTGTTATTCCAAGATTGGGAGTTTAAAGGGTTGCTCGGCCCAAGCTTCGGTATGTTTGAGAATGCCCAACGTGCGTACGACAGATTCAAAGAAGGGCAGACCGAAAGGGCTATCGAGACCATGATGCCTGCGTTCATCAGGCAACCGCTGAAAGCGTATCGCTTTAGCGAAGAAGGAGTAAAGACTCCAAAAGGCTACGAGGTTGTAGCGCAAGAAGATTTGAACTGGATGGACATAGCCATGCAGAGTATTGGGTACGCCCCAATCAAAGTGTCTGCGAAACAGACTGAGAACTTTAAGCTTAAGAAGCTAGAACAGGAACGGGAAGAAGAGCGCACAGAACTGCTAAAGCGTTCGGTCTATGCGCGGCGGGGTATTTCTGACGAAGACCCCGATGATATTCAGGAAGATATTGATAAGTTCAACAGTAAGTTTCCCAACCGTCGAATCCTTCCTGTAACCATCATGCAGTCGGATCAAGCTAGACGTAGGCAGGAACGTGCCGTAGACCAAGGGTTGTATATAGCCAACCCGATGAACCGACGCGAACTCTTAGAGCTGAGAGCTAAAGAGTAAAAAAATCCCCGCAGGAGGGCGGGGATGAAAAGACTCGTCGCGAGTCTGAGGAGACAGCATGGACTACAGCGACGGAGTATACAGTCAAACTCTCCAAACGCGAACCCCTTGGATGCCTTCCTCGATTACTGTCTTCATAACAACTTTAAACCGCATCCGCCGCATCTCCTCGCGGATCGTAGCTTTAGCCTTAGCGCAATCTAAGCAGGGTATAAAAAACGAACTACCCTTCACAAAGTTACGCCAGTTAATGTTGAAGTTAACTTGGTGTATTAGCATCGGCAGGTACTATCATTTCCTCAACGTCGAGGAAGTTGCCGTTCGTGCAATCAAACACCAAGCAGTAGACAGGTGGCGCTGTGATCTTCATACCCTTGGTGATGCGCTTAACTTCAGAATTAATCAGTACCTTGTCTTTCTCTAACTTGCGGGTAAGTTCCCTATAAGTTATTTGCGCCTTGGCGCAGTCTGCTCTGAAGTGTTTAGCATTGATATACATCCGCTTGCTGTCTGGTTCGTATCGTATGTATAGCGGACCCTTGGGTTCTAAGATTGGTGCAGAGGACATCTGTGTGCGCGAGTCAACCTCTGCATTGACGACAAGGATGTTCTGCATGTGCCTACCGATGTAGTCACCGATGACGCTTGCTACATTATCGAGCGGGGGACGCACATGCTGACGCAGGACATGGATCTGCTCAGTAACCCATACATAAATGTTCCGCATGTTGAAGTCATGAAGCCCAAGCTCTTTGGCGATAAGCCCCCCTGCGATGTTGCAGGCAATAAGTGCGGACCAGAAGCGTTCACGAGAAGTCAGTCTGACTTCCTTATCAATCTTGGCTTGAACTGAGCGCACCATGTTGATAACGTAATCTTTGTTGCTGACAAGGTAGGAGAAGTAGATGTCGGCGGCGTGACCGTAGTTGCTCTCCAACTGCACATCAAACATCTGCTTGGCATACTGCTCATCCAACCCACTGCTATAAATCACATACTCAAAGACCCGCATCATCTCTCCGTCTACCGAGTCCCGTGCTATCTGTAGCTTGTCGTAAAGACTAGCGTTGGAAGTCATAATTTCTATAAGCTCCCACCGCTCGGTGTTTGATCTGAGTTGGTTGACGCTTGCCTGCGCTCGCTCTTTGTCACGGCCTTGGGTTACTTGGTACAAGTGCGATCCGATGTCTTCAGCAGGAACCTTGGTAACTTCATCGTATGTGTGGCATAGGTTATTGAAGATAGCAAGCTTGCGAGCCACTGCATTCTGCGTATCCTTCCACATCGACATAAGCTCTGTGGGTTTGCCAACCACGCTATTGATGACGCGAAGGATCGTTGATTTACCTGGGCCTGAGTCACCACTGATTAAGTTAATAGCAGCACCACGAATCCCAGTAAACTTTAGTAGGGGGCTACCGAATGCTGTTAACGCAGCATAAGCATAGGGTTCTAACCCCTCCTTACCGTAGACGTTGAAGCATTCTTTCCATTTATCAAACTCACCTATTGCAACCATGTTTGGCGCAAACTGATCGGTGGATGCCGATGGGGGGCTGTAGTGAATGCCCGTTGCTGTAATCTCTCTATCACCAACGATGAACTTGCTGTCACCGTCGCACCATCCGAATTGTGTTCTCATCTTGTCAGCCTTTCTGCTTACCTGTAGTTCTTTAACAAATGTCATGATGTAGCCAAGCAGTAGTTCTTGTTGCTTAGCTGTTGCTGCTACCCCTTTTTCTGCTAGCGCCTCGCGCAGCTTTTCTTTAACGACAACTGACGTAAGCGGTACAGAAAATTCTTTTACTCCATCCTGTGGTAGATGAAGTTTGAACACAACCATCTCGCCCTCAATCGGATGCACCATCCTTCGGACGACATAAAGATCGTGTTCGTACACAACCTGCGCGTCTTCCTCCTCCGAGATCGGACGTTTATAAACACCCCCTGCTTTACCCCGAAAATATGGGAAGGGGTATTCGGGTACGGAATGAACAATCGCAGGCTCATCGTCTTTTGCTTCTTCAATGATCTCGTTAGTTGTAGCTTCAGCGATCTCAAGCCCAAGCAAAATAGGACTCTTGATCTTGCCTTTGTGTATGCACTCGTCACAACCGCCGGGGTTAAACTTTTCAAACGTAGCGCAACCGTATGGGCCTTTAATCCGGTTAGCCTTCTTCTCGGTTTCGTCTGGATCGTACTGCTCGTAGTTTTTTGATATGGCGTGTATCGCTACATCTCTGTCTACGCAATACTGTGCAACTGAAAGCCCCGCCCTCCATATCGGCTCAGACATCTCCTGCTGATGTGTTGTTATGTACTTAATCTGATTGCAACCAAAGTCACGATCTGTCTTAATCAGAATAGTCTTGAAGTGGAACTCGCGGTTGTTGGCAAGTGACTTCGTTAGCTCATTGACTTGACGTGGTAGGAAGTCTGGTACTTCTTCCTTAAAAACTAAAACACCAAGAGTCTGCCTTAGCTCCTCAAAATCAACTGGCTCGCCTGTATATAGCAGCGTTACATCAAGCGGGTCGTCTGGATCTTTGAAGTTTTTCGTATCTGGCAGACGCAGTATCCGCGCCTTGTCTGCTGTGCATGCAGGATCAGCACTGAGGAACCCTTCTTCACATAACGCCTTCAACCTATCCGCAGCGGGTTGCCATACAGCAGGTGCTACTGGAGTTTTGAATGTCCAGTATGCGTGTATGCCGCGCCCACTGTTGACAAGTGTCGGCCTTGGTAATGCGTTGTCCTTACAAAAAGTCTTGAGTGCCGCGATGCCTTGCGTTTGATCTTCATAAGGTTTGTCTGTTCCGCAATCTATATCTAACCAGAGTGCACGGAACTCTTTGGTGTTGTCTCCTGATCTTGTGGTTGGTTCTTTAAACGTAGCGCAGGCATAGTAAGCATCGAACCCATCGTCCACCAACTGCTGCCCCGCCTGTATAACTTCTTCAGCAGACTCAACAAATTTCTTGATGACTCGTTTGTTCTTTATACCTACTACACAGCGCCACCCCTCCGGTGCATGCACCGCAGATAACAACTCAAGCGCCGACATTTTGCAAATCCTCCGGCAAGCATTACCGATAGCTGCTGATAAAACGACTCATCAGATCCCTGTAGATTGGACGTACCTCAGTGCCTCTAAACCAGTTGTAGACTGTCTGCCTACTGACACTGAAGTACGCCGCAACGTCGGCTACAGAAATGTTGTGCTTGATGCACACCCTACCCAATAAGACTCCGAGTTTCCGCTTGTCCGCAGCTTTATTGTCACTGATAAGCTGTTGACTGTAGCCGATAGCCATTTTAGTTATCGTCGCCCCAAGCATCGAGAACCGCTGTCAGGTCTCGCTTCTTCTCAGGTTCAGCTTCAGCCTTCTTGCTTGGACGCTTCACCGGCTCTTCGATCTCTTCAACTACGGGCTTAGCAGCAGGCTTAGCTTCAGCTTTGGGTAACGCTTTAACCTTGTCGATCTGCGCTACGGTAGAAGAAAGCATGCGCTGTGCCTCTGGCGAATTGCCACCCTCAATAGCTGCGTCGTACTGCTCACGGTTGACGTAACCAACTGCACGGAACTTAAGCACAGGCACATCGCTATCACCGTCGAACGACATGCGGGTCACGACCATGTTGATGTTCTTGCCGTTACCTGCGATGTACTTAGCGTACTGATCAAAGCCCATCGAATCCATATCACCCTTGGCGAAGATCGATTGCGAAGGCAGCGTCAATTGGAACAACCCATTAGTCGGATCGTTTGCAAGCACAACTGCAAGACGCTTTTGATAGCGGCAAGCACGAGTGCCGTTAGACCCAGACCCTGCGATATTCTGAGGACAGTTAGCGCACGTATCAGCTTGGCGATTCTCAGCCTTGGAGTGTGGCGTTACACCATCATCAGACCAACAATCAGGAGGAGTAATATCCTTGGGGTTATAAGCTTTAGCATAGAAGATGCGCGAGTTCTCTTTGCGACCCGCTGCAACAACTACGTCAAGCTCAGGCTTGTCAGTCTTTGATACTTCTTCGCCGTTAATCACAAGACGGAAACGACCGCCCCTGATAGAGATGCGACGGTTCTGTGTGCCACCTGCTAGCGCCTTGGTTAGTTCATCGACTTCGGTATTCTTAAGGAAGTCGGGAAGGTCTTGTTGAAATACAGTTACGTTAGACATAGGTTCCTCTTGGTTACTTACTACGACGGACAACAATGCTGTACCGACTATCGGTGTTCAGACCCATCGGTAACAAGTTGGGGTTTTCCTCGATGAATTGCTTCATGTTGGTTTGATGAATGCGCCGTTCTAATAAACCAAACGCATCGTGTTCACGTACAAAGCTGTACATAGAATCCCAATCGTTAGTCCAGTAACGGTTCTTCACACTACGAATCACAGTACCTGCTGCTGTGCGGATACTGTCAGCACCTATAGATTTGCAAGCTTCAAGAAGTTGCTCTTCGATCACATCCATCTGCTCTTGAAGCTCAACATCCTTCGCTTCGTAGTCAGACTTCAGCTTCGCTCGCGCATCTCGAATCTTGATATAGATGCCTGCTAATTTGTCCACAGGGACAGATTGCTTTTCTTCAGGGGACACAAGGTCTTGGATGCCCTCATCCATGCTACGCTCCTTTAAGTTATTTTGTGGGTTAACTGTAAATCATAAAGTTGACTTTGTCAAGTTTCTTTAAGCTCTTGACCATACAAGTCAACGATACGGGAATGCACATCGATATTATTTTTGAGCATCTCGTAAAGCTTGCGCTCCACTGGACTGCCTGATATGTGCACCACCGTCATTGTGTTCTTCTGTCCGGGCCTATTGATGCGAGCGTTTGCTTGCAGATAAGTTTCTACAGAAGTCACAGGCGCATACCATATCACCACGTTAGCAGCAGTCAGCGTCAGACCATGCGATGCCGCTTGCGGTTGAATGATAAGCACTTTAGGGTCGGGCTGCTCTTGGAAGTTCTTGATGATTGCAGCCCTGCGATTAACTGTTACTGATCCGTTAATAACGTCAGACGTTATGCCCGCCTTGGTTAGATGATTGTTGAGCAACTCGATGGTGTGCGTGAACGGTACAAATACTAAAACTTTATGGCTAGCCTCTTCGATAACTTCTTCAATGACTTGTAATCGATTGGATACATCAAACTCTATAACTTCCCTACTATCCGTATAGACTGCGCCACCAGAAATCTGTAGCAACTTGTTCAAGCTTGTGGCTGCATTCATAGAAGTAACTTCTTCGCCACCGGCTGAGATCATCATCTGGTCTTTGAGGATCTTGTAATACTTGCGTTGTTGCGGAGTCAGAGGTGCATCTCGTTCTACGTACATAAGATCAGGCAGATCGATACAATCTTTTTTCTCAAACCTAATTGCAGGTTGCAGCACTTGGTGCACGACATTCTCTGCATTCGGTCTGGGTATCCATCTGAACTGACTGACCTTCTGCATTACCTTGTCACGGAACGAACCAAGGAACTTAGGTGTGTTGTCTGGGTTGACTAGCTTTGCTAATCCGTAAGCATCAACAGGCGACTGCGCGGCTGGTGTGCCTGTCAACATCCATAACCACTTGGCACGATCCGATACACGCTTCATAACTTTCCAACGTCTGGTCGATACATTCTTATAAGCGTTGGCTTCATCGACAACAATTAAATCAAACGTACCGTCGCGTGTTACAGCGTCCTCAATAATCTCAACGCCTTCAAAGTTTGTTATAACAAACTCAGCACAGCTACCTACTATCTTGACCCGTTGCGCTGCCGATCCGTAGGCTACGTTGCATGTGCGGTGTACAGCAAACTTAAAGAGATCCTCTTGCCATGCTGACTTCATGATAGACAGAGGGCAGACCACCAACACGCGACGCACAAGCCCTAGCTTCATTAAGTAATCAGCAGACCAGATAACGGATGCCGTCTTACCCGTGCCTTGCTCGTTGAAGCAGAACGCCCTGCGGTTTAATGTTAAGAACTCTGCTGTAGTCTTTTGATGATTGAATGGCGTGAACTGCCCAGGCCAATCGTATTTCTTTGATATAGGAGATGGAACGCCTTTGATGAACTGATTAAGAAGCTGAGCCTCGTTTAGCCCCCACTTAACCGCAACCTCGTACACCCCATCTTCCTGCCCTACCACCTTGCTCTTTTCTATGGCTGCTGTTATTCGATCAGGATATTTAGTCCTTACCAGTAGCGCCCTGTTATCGATCACTTCCATGCTAGTCGTTACGCTTTATTGTGTGGTTGCTATTGCGACTGAATGATCGGTTGGCGCTTGCGGATGTGATGCGTAGGTTCTTCTTGCTGTTACCACCACCTTTTGTGATGGGGCGTTTATGGTCTATGTCTTTACCCTCGCGCACATCGGCCTTACCGTTGCCGTTAGCGTCTTTACCTTTGCGATCAATCAGATCCCTTGCTCTCTCGCGCACCCTGCGCTCGTCTTTCTCTCCTCGTGCTAGTTGTTGTTGATATTCTTTTTTGTACGGTCTAGGTTTGTTAACATAAGGCATGATCAGTTCCTTTCGGATTGTGCTCACAACTAACCACTGGACAGAACCTGCATAACCCACTTGTTATTGGGTTCCACGTATCGTTCTCAAGTGCTGCTTCTAACCTAGACAACTGCTGAATCTGCGGCTCCAGATACTCAAGCTTCATATCTACCGTGTGCTTTTTCTGAATGAACTCTTTGCTAACTACAAACAGTAACGCCGACTTAACGGTGTGGATCTTGGGGAAGTGAATAAAGGTTGCCGCTGCTAGCACATCTAACTGCTGCGTGTCTGCAAACTTTGCATTCTTTCCGGTCTTATAGTCAACAAGGTGCGCTACGCCTTTGTCCTCGTTGATGATCAGTAAGTCCGCTATACCCCTCCACCAGAATCCTTTTGTATTAAACCCGCAGGGGGAGAGCGAGTCTCCCTCTTTCATCAACCCCATCTCGTACTCGCAGTGCTTTGTGCCTTCAATCCTTACCAGAGAATCAAGCATCCCTTGAATAAAACTGAACCGCTCTGGTATGGGCACACCATCTTTGATGTAGTCCTCCGCTGCTTTGTGTAGCTCCTTGCCGTACAAGGTTGCTTCACTGCCTGAGTCCCGTACATCCTTCTTAATCTTAAGATGGTAATACTTACGTGGACACTGCTGGAATGTTTTGAGACTGCTGTACGACCAACTGATATTGCTCATCGTTCTCGTGGGCTATTTTGATACTGTTATTGAGCAGCCGTACCTCTGTGGATAGCAGGGGACAAAGCTCTACGGCTTCCTGAAACCTCCTATTAAGCAACAGATTTTTCAATTCCGCAAGTAGCTTTTCGACCTTGATAGCGTTCTCAGAATAGTCAACAAAATCAACAACTTCCATAAGTTTCCCCATAGCCTGCTTCACAGTTTAACGGTAGCTCTTCGCACCAATCGGGCCGCATCTTCATGCACTGTTCAACGAAACCTTTAGCGACCTCTGCCTCTTCCTTTGGTGCTACACAAGCAATGGCATCATGCACGGTCATAACCACACGATACCGCCTAGCGATCAGCAACATCTGCTCGCCAATGATGATTCTAGCCAAAGCTTGACATACATTCTCCGTTACCTTCCCACCGTATATGCGGTTAGGAATAACTGCTTTACCTTTCTTGGTGTCGTACACAAACTCTTCTTTACCTTCCGGCGTAACCTGAATCCGCAGGTTGGGGTACTTGAGGTATAACCCGTTAGGTAGCCTGATACCGTTCTCACCCTCTGCGTAGATCTGAGGTTTGTCTTCCGGCAGTCCTGCTCTCTGCCCTATCAAGATAGCCACAAGTGCTTTCTGACAGTCCTTCCACAGCAGGGGGATGCGGGGGTAAGTCTCCCTGTACACCGAGATGATGCGCTGCGCTTCTTCCTCTGCGATAGTTACACCGAAAGTCTTAAGCTGAGCTTGAAACTTCTTGGCCCCCATACCGTACCCGCTGCCAAGGATTGTGGTCTTACCCACGAACCGTTCGTCCTTGGTTATATCTTCCACAGGCTTGTTATAGATGGCGCTAGCCATGATGCGGTACACATCTTCCCCACGCTCGAAGGCTTGCACCAAGTCCCACTGCCCTGCTAGCCAAGCTAGTGTCCGCGCTTCGATCTGCGAGGAGTCCGAGTCAATCATCACGTAGCCTTGCGGTGCACGGATGGCATGCTTAAGGGGGGACTGTCGTGGTAGGTTCTGTAGGTTAAGGTTGTCTGTGCCACCCCACCTGCCTGTATGTGCAGCGTAATACTTCAATGGCACAGGCATCTTCCCGCGCTCTGCGATGTTTATGAACCGTTCAGTCCTCGTTTCTTCAAGCGTTGACTTAGTGCCTAGCCGAGCAGCAACAAGTGCTTGTACATCAGGGTTAGGGTGTTCTGCCAGCGCCTTAAATTCTTCGTCATTCTTAGCTAGTGCTAAGGTTTCACGTCCCGTGGTGGGACTGATTTTTGTAGGGGGTGTTACCCCAAGGCTTGTTAGCACATCTGCGAACTGAGGGTTGCTCATCAGTGTTGCTTTATCCACCGTGACCTTGGCTAACAGATCCTCTTTCTTTTTCTGCACCGCCGTTAGATGTTCAGTTAGTGCAATCTTGTCAAGCACAAGCACAGGCTCTGAGTACATCTTTATCGTCAAGTCGATCAATCGCAGTTCTATCTGAGGGAAACCTTTTAACAAGCACTGCAACAAGTCATAGGTCAGGTTAACATCGTTGACGCAATACTCGCCGTATCTTGCAAGTTCCTCTTCTGAGAAATCTAGTCTGCGCTTACCTAGCGCGTTGATTACTTCCGTGCCTTTGACCCCCAGTTGGTAGTGCTTCGCCAACGTCGCCAAGCTACCGCCCACTTCTGTGCCGTGTACCGCCCTCGCCATACTGAGCGTATCAATCCATCCACGAGGCTTAATGCCAAAATACCAAGTAAGAATAGCGGCATCAAACATAGCATTGTGAGCAACCGCAAGAGACTCACGCCAGTTGAACCGTTGTAGGAATTGTTTTGTTTGTTCATACGTACCACTAAACCATTCAGTGTCTTCATCACCAACTTTAACGGCTACTCCAATCACTTCAAAGTGCGGACTGCGTATGTACTCCTCCGTTGTCATTTTAGTTAGAGAGAAATCACGACTGTAATAAGTCTCGAAATCAATAGTTAGTATGCTCATGTACGCAGTATCTCTTTGATGGTTGTGTGTAGCTCGTCGATATTATTTTCGTTGACTACGAATGCCACACCCTTAGCCTTTTGTATCTGTTCTATCTCTCGTAGCTGTAAGGCTGTGGGTTTGTTTGTGCCTGCTTTACATTCGATAGCAACGAAGTAGCCTCGTATACAACATATGATGTCAGGTACACCTGAACGCCCATAGCCGTGAGTAGCAGGGAAAAAATAATAAATCTCATACTGCTTCAATAGGTCTACTACTTTCTTCTTGACCTTCGACTCTGGTGTTGCCATTGGTTCTCTCCTTCACGTATTCGATCAAAGCGTTACGCATACGTATGTAGCACGATGCCCCTTCACCGTTGTGCATAAAGTATTCGATAACTTCTTTTGGGTATCGTATGTTCGTATGAACAAGCGTTGGGTTTTTGTTTGGCCCTCGCATCCGTTTCATTTGTCTTTCTCCTTCCATGCTGCTTCAAACCCTTCACGCCAAGCTTTCTCCCAAACGATACACCACAGGTCATATGACCCATCGAGTGGGAACTTGAACTCTTTTTTGTCTTTCATCATCGCTTTAACATCTTTGCGTTTGATGAATGCTTCCCAAGCTTTGTCTCTGTCAGGGTTAACAAGGGGTACGTCATCGAACAGTCCTTTCTTACTGCCTTTAACCTTCTGGTGCATGTTGTGATCCCCACTCATTTTTCACTCCTTGCTCGTATGGCGGCGGCGCAGTTTCTCGCTTCCCACATCCATGCTCCGTCGTCTTCGTTCTTTTTCTGCACAGCGTCACACACCTTCGCACACGCCTCACGTTCATGCGCGGCAATAAGGGCAGCGAAGCGTGTTACAGAACCTAATGGCTTTTCGTCAGATCCGTAAGCTAGTCCAGCCTCCCGCGCCATGCGGATTATTTGTTCTCGGTTCATGTGTTTCCCCTTGCTCGGATTGCTTGCGCGGCCACCTTTGTAATGTCTGACGCATATTCAGGATGTACAGCAAGCACATCACACACCTTTGCACACGCCTCGCGCTCTCGCTCCGAGATCTGCCACTCAAGCTCTTTCAGCAAATCCTCCACGGTGTCTCCGTGGCCGGTTGCGTAGCCGCGCTCGATCATCCACGCGGCCAGCTTGTTACGCTCGGCAGCGGCGACAAGGGCGGCGAAGCGTTCAAGTTCCTCAATAGTCAGATGTGCCAGTCCTATTTCCGCAGGCGACCCGACAAGCACAACGCCGCTAAGGTTTGTTCCCACGCGCAGCCCAGCCTCCCGCGCTATGCGGATGATG
>VFQS010000900.1_pt1 | contig 29470 bp, 25 predicted proteins | sample 3512361 | NCBI WGS metagenome assembly VFQS01 (sample SAMN10412375, study PRJNA504923) | tailings metagenome | isolation source: Relicate 1 Philex TSF3 active mining | place: Philippines
CCCGGAATGCACCATCGCATACACCGGAAATTACACCACGAGCGCGGACGCTAGCGCCAGATCCAGCATCCGCAGCCCGATGGTATATTCACCCGGACCGGTGTGGACCACGGCCCCCAGTGTTTCCAGCGTGGCCAGCAGCCGGTGCGCGGTTGCCACGGACAGTCCGCAACGCTTCGCCATTGCCGGCAGGCTGATGCAGTCATCCTCCGCAGCCAGGCAATCGAGCAGGGCGAACGCCTTGCCGACGGATTTGATTTCCGGAGTCGCCATCGATTTCTCCCTCAAAAGCCGGGGTGATTCGCGCACTGTTGTGCGTCTGACACCATTTTCCTGCATTTCCGATGGAATTTGTATAGAAATTCAATCGAACGTCAATCCATGTAAAATCGGACCTTTCGGGATCATCGCGCGACCATGATCTCATAATCCGAGAAGCTTCTCGTGACGGTCTTTTGACAGATCGGAATTCGGGGTCGCATTCTCTGCATCACGCCACGGGGGCGAACATTCAGCCGGGCACCTCGCCAGCGTGCAGCCACGGCCAGACAAGATGAGACAGGGAGTTAACCGGTGATGCGAGCGCGAATTCTTCTGACGAGTGCCGCCTTGGCCGTCGTGGCCATGGCCGATGTTGCCCACGCACAGGACGCTGCGGATGAAACGGTTGCCGAAAGCGATGACGCGATTGTCGTTACCGCACAGCGCCGCTCGCAATCCAAACAGGACGTCGGCATTGCGCTGGCAGCCTATGGCGGTGACGAGCTGCGGTCGATGAACGTATCGTCCAGCACCGACGTCGCGCGCCTGACGCCGGGGGTGCACATTTCCGGGAACGTGGGCGGGCAGATGAGCCAGTTCACCGTCCGCGGCGTTACCCAGAACGATTTCAACGACGCGATCGAGGCGCCGGTCGCGGTCTATGTCGACGACAGCTACATTCCCAACATGCAGGGCCAGACCTTTGGCCTGTTCGACCTGGAGCGCGTCGAAGTGCTGAAGGGGCCTCAGGGCACCCTGTTCGGCCGCAACGCCACGGGCGGTCTGGTCCACTATGTCGTCAGCAAGCCGAACGATGAACTCGGTGCGCGGATCGACGGCACCTATGGCCGCTTCGATACCGTCAAGCTGGAAGGCGCGATCAACCTGCCGCTGGGCGAAAAGGTCGCCCTGCGCGTGTCCGGTCTGTATGACCGCCACGATCCCTACTGGAAGAACGTCTATCCGCAGGGCGCTGCTGGCGGCGTACCGATCAACCTGGGCGGCGTGACCAAGCCGTGCTGTCAGGATGAAAGCAACAACGATACGCTGGCGGGCCGCATCCAGTTGCAGTTCAAGCCCAGCGAAGACCTGACGATCCGCCTGGTCGGTGCGGCTTCGCGCCAGCACCTCTCGACCGGCCCCTACACCCAGTCGGCCACGGTTGCCGTGGTGGACTCGCTGGGCCGCGTCGTGAACGCGATCTACGCCAGCCCGACCGAAACCCGCACCGCGATCGACCAGAACGGCAACAACTACACCAACTTCGCCGGGGCGCCGCCCTCGCGCCTGCCGGGTGCGGACTGGTTCGGCTTCAAGGTTCCCAGCGCCAAGTCGCTGCAACTGTCGAAGGACTTCGCGGTTGCCGACCTCAACCGCACCGAAACCTGGAACGGCGCGCTGCACATCGATTACGACTTTGGCGGCGTATCGCTGGTGTCGGTCACCAATTACATGAAGTTCAAGAAGAACTTCGCGATGGACGTCGATGCCTCGCCGACCAACCTGGTCAACTACGGCACGCTGGGCGATACTGACAGCTTCTCGCAGGAACTGCGCCTCAGCGGTTCGGGCGAAGGGCTGGAATGGACGACGGGCGTCTATTACCTGAACGTCGATGCGAAATCGTCGAACGGGTTCCTGGCCCCGGCCTACTCGATCTTCTCCAGCCTGTTCGGCGCGACGACCACCGGGATCGACCTGGTCAATTCGTTCGCGCTCAAGACGGAATCGGCCTCGATCTTCGGACAGGTCGAATATGAAGTGGCCCCGGCAGTCAAACTGATCGTCGGTGGCCGCCTGATCCGCGAGCATCAGGAATACAACTTCAACTCCAACGCGATGAGCGATGCCGATCCGCTGCGGATCGATGCGAACAGCACCGTGTTGTTCCCGCTTCAGCCCAGCTTTGCGCACAAGCGCACCGACACCCTGTGGGCCGGCAAGGCCCAGCTGGAATACCGCCCCAGCCGCGACCTGCTGCTCTATGTCGGTGTGAACCGCGGGGTGAAGGGCGGCAGCTATAACGCCAAGCTGCCCGATGGCACGCCGCCGCTCGCTCCGGGCCAGATCCCCTACCTGCCGGAAGAGATCGTGTCCTATGAAGGCGGTTTCAAGGCAACCTTCCTGGACGGCAAGGCGACCTTCAACGCCGCCGGGTTCTATTACGACTACTCGAACTACCAGGCGTTCACGTTCGCCAACGTTTCGGGTTACGTCCAGAACCGCCCGGCGCGCACTTATGGTGCGGAAGTGGAACTCTCGCTCCGCCCGATGGACGGACTGCAGCTTGATGCCGCGGCCTCGTTCTTCAATGCGCGGGTCAAGGGGCTGGAAGTGGCACCGGGCGTGAAGCGGGATGTCCGCCCCGCCTTTGCCCCGGAAACCCAGCTGTCGGGCCGGATCAGCTACACCCCGCCGGTCACGGTTGCGGGCGGCAAGCTGACGTTCGGTGCCGATGCCAGCTACACCTCCGGCTTCTACCACAACCTGCGCAACTTCGATGCCAACTGGCTGAGCAGCTACGCGCTGTTCAACGCCCGGATCGGCTGGGAAGACGAAGCCGAGCGGTTCCGCCTGGCCTTCTTCGTGAACAACATCGGCGACAAGCGCTACAAGACGGTCGGCTATGACCTCTCCACGCTCTGTGGCTGCACCGAGGAATCCTATGGCCGTCCGCGCTGGTGGGGCGTGACCGCCGGATTCACCCTGTGACCTGAACTACCCTGCCTTGGGGCCCTGCGATGGCGGGGCCCCGCTTTTCCGGCAGGTTCCGCAATCAACCCAGAGAGAGCCGAAAGCCGGATCCGGGGGAGAGACTTTGAGAAGGAAGGTACAGCCATGAACGACGCAACACCCGTCCGCCGCCGCACACTGGTCCGCAAGAACGAGATCAGCGCCGAGCGGATGAACGACGAAAAGACCCAGAGCCAGTACCAGCCCTACAAGGACGCCGCCTGGGGCTTCATCAACCACTGGTATCCGGCCCTGTTCAGCGAGGAACTGCCCGAACAGGCAGTGGAAGGCATCCAGATTGCCGGCGTGCCGATCCTGCTGCGCCGCGCCGCGGGCAAGCTCTATGCGATCAAGGACCAATGCGTGCACCGCGGCGTGCGCCTGTCGGCCAAGCCGATGTGCTTCAACGACACCTCGATCGCCTGCTGGTATCACGGCTTCAACTTTGACCTCGCCACGGGCGTGCTCAACAACATCGTTGCCAATCCGAACAGCAAGCTGATCGGCAAGACCGGTGTGACTACGTATCCGGTGCAGGAAGTCGCCGGCATGATCTTCGTGTTCGTGCGCGAGGACGATTTCCCGGACGAGGATGTGCCGCCGCTGTCGCACGACCTGCCGGTGCGCTTCCCGGAAAGCAGCGAAACCTATCCGCACCCGCTGTGGCCGGCCGCGCCCAGCATCCTCGATGAAAACGCGGTTGCGCTGGGCCTGCACCGCACGGGGCAGACCAACTGGCGCATTGCCTGCGAAAACGGTTTCGACAACGCCCACATCCTGGTCCACGCCGACAATGCCATCGTTCACGCGATGGACTGGGTGCTGCCGCTGGGCATCCTGCCGGCCACGGACGATGCGATCACGCTGATCGAGGAAGAGGATGGCCCCAAGGGCCAGATGCAGTGGCTGTTCACCGACCGCTGGACTCCGGTGCTGGAAAACCCGGACCTGGGCCTCAAGGTGGAGAACCTGAAGGGCCGGTTCTATCGCACCTCGGTGGTGCTGCCGGGCGTGCTGATGGTCGAAAACTGGCCGGAAGAGCACGTCGTCCAGTACGAATGGTACGTGCCGATCACCGACGACCTGTACGAATACTGGGAAGTCATGGTCCGCATCTGCAACACGGATGAGGAACGCAAGAAGTTCCAGTACCGGTTCGACAATCTCTATATGCCGCTGTGCATCCGCGGCTTCAACGACTGCGACCTCTATGCCCGCGAGGCGATGGAGGAGTTCTACGCCGACGGAACCGGCTGGGATAACGAGCAGCTGGTCGAAACGGACATCTCGCCCGTCACCTGGCGCAAGCTGGCCTCGCGCCATGCACGCGGCATTGCCAAGCCGGGCAAGGGCGTGACCAACGCGACCAAGACCTCCAGCATCCGCATGCGCCGCCTCGCCCAGGGCAAGGCACCGGGGTACAAGGTCGAGAAAATCGAAAATGTTAACTCCTACTAAGGCGACGATCGCGTTCAGCGACGGCGTCGAGCACGAACTGACGGTCGAACCCGGCCAGAGCGTACTCGATGCCGCGCTGGCGGCCGAAGCGCCGGTGCTGTTCCAGTGCGGCACCGGTAGCTGCGGCAGTTGCCTGGCGCACCTGGATGAAGGCGAGGCAGATCACCGCGCGGGGGCCAGCAGCTCGCTGCTGCCCTCCGAGCGGGAACAGGGTTATCGCCTGCTCTGCCTGACCGAGGCCAAGGGCGCGTGCAAGTTCTCGGTCGGCTACGACAGTGCGGCCGGGGCGGGGCGCCCGATCGAGGGCAAGTGCTTCGTCAACGCGGTCGAGCGGATCGCCAGCGACGTGGTCCGGCTGGAGCTGGAACTGGCTGAGGGGTACTGGATGGACTTCCGCCCCGGCCAGTTCATCCAGGTCAAGGTGCCCGGCACCGACGCCGTGCGCAGCTATTCAATGGCGACCACGGCGGCAGACCTGCCGAAGATCGAACTGCTGATCCGCATTCTCCCCGGCGGAGTGATGTCGGACTGGCTGGTGAACCGCGCCGCGGTGGATGACGTGGTCGAGGTCAGCGGGCCGTTCGGGCAGTTCTTCCTGAAGGAGAAGGTTCGCGCACCCCACGTGATGATTGCCGGCGGCACCGGGCTGGCCCCGATGCTGGCGATGATCGACGCGCTGCGCGCCGCGCCGGGCCGCAAGCCGAAGATCCTGCTCAGCTTTGGCTGCCAGACTCCGGAAGGCCTGTTCAGCCTAGAGCCGCTGGAACTGCGCCAGCACTGGATGCCTTCGCTGGACGTGCGGATTTCCGTCGATCGGGGCGAACCGGCCGATGGTGTCCGGGTGGGCAACCCGGTCGCCGCGATCACCGACCAGGATGGGCTGACGGCCGACAGCGTGGCCTATCTCTGCGGCCCGCCCGCGATGATCGAAGCTGCGCGTAAGCATCTGGAACATCTGGGGCTGGCCCCGGAAAACATCTTTGCCGAGCAATTCGTCGCCAGCACCTGAGCGGCACCGCGAAGCCTTGGCAAGCAACTGAAAAACTACGGCAAGGAGTAGGGAAATGGGCGTCGACAGTCTGGGGTATGTGGCCTTCAACGTTGCCGATTTTGACCGTTGGCGCACGATCCTGACGCAAGTGTTCGGTATGGAACCGCGCGCACGCGAAGGCAGCGATGCGCTCGATTTCCGGATCGACGAATACCACCACCGCATCACGCTTTACCCTACCGGGGAAGACAGCGTGGCCGTGGTCGGCTGGGAAGTAGGCAGCATCGAACGGCTGGAGGAACTGGCCGCCGAACTGCGCAGCCGCGGGGTTGAGGTGACGCCCGGCACGCCGGCGCAGTGCAGCGCCCGCAAGGTCAAGCAACTCTACCACTACACTTGCCCGATGATCGGCTGTCCGACCGACATCTATTACGGCCCGCTCGTCTCCCACACGCCCTTCAACCCCAGCCGGGGCGTGGCGGGTTACAAGACCGGCGACCTGGGGCTGGGCCACATCGCGTTCTGGGTGAAGGACCTCAAGGCCAGTCTGCAGTTCTATCAGGAAGTCATGGGCTTCGCGATTTCGGACTATATTGCGTGGGACGATAACGACGCCGTGTTCCTGCACTGCAACGCCCGCCACCACACCCTGGCGCTGATGGCCGAGGCCGAGGGGCGCCCGGGCGGCAAGTTCCAGCACCTGATGGTGGAATCCACCTCGCTCGACGATGTCGGCTATGGCTATGACATCGTGCGCGATCTGGGCGTGCCGGTGGCGATCGAGCCGGGCAAGCATTCCAACGACCATATGCAGAGCTTCTACCTCAAGTCGCCCTCGGGCTTTTGGGTCGAATACGGCTATGGCGGGCGCGAGATCGGACCCGACTGGGAGATCAAGAACTACGACCAGCCGATGCTCTGGGGCCACCGGATGGTCGGGAACTGAGGCGATGCGCGTTGCCGAATGCCTTGGCCGGATTGACGCCCGCGACGCCGAAGTGCGCGCCTGGGCCTATGTAGACCGCGCCGCAACCGGCGGTGAAGGCCCGCTGGCCGGGGTCGTGCTGGGGGTGAAGGACGTGATCGACGTGGCCGGTATGCCGACCACGCACGGTTCGCCGATCTTTGCCGATAACATGGCCGCGCAGGATGCGGCCGCCGTCGCGCTGCTGCGCGCGGCGGGCGCGGCAGTGCTGGGCAAGACGGTCACTGCCGAATTCGCCACCTATCACCCCGGACCCACGGTCAACCCGCGCAAGGCGGGGCACACCCCCGGCGGATCGTCGAGCGGATCGGCCGCCGCCGTGGCCGATGGGCAGGCAGACATCGCGCTGGGCACCCAGACGGCGGGTTCGATGATCCGCCCTGGCAGCTTCTGCGGAACGCTGGCGTTCAAGCCGACCATCGGGCGCTATCCGGTGGCGGGGGTGCTCGATACCGCGCCCAGCCTCGACACGCTGGGGCTGTTCGCTCGTAACCTTGACCTGCTGGTGGCCGCCGACGCGGTGCTGACCGGGGCCGGCGCACTGCCCGCGCCGCACGCGCCGCTGCGCGTCGCGCTGTGCCGGATGCCGACATGGGATCAGGCCAGCGGTGAAATGCAGGACACGGCCATCGAGTTGGCTGCCAGGCTGCACGAGGCGGGCTGTGAGCTCAGCGAAGTGACCCTGCCCGAACCGTTCACGCGGTTGCAGGATGCGCAGCTGCTGATCCACCGGACCGAGGCTGCGGATGTGCTGGGCGCGATCCGGCGCGAGCATCCGGACGACGTCAGCGCGGAATTTCGCGCCATGATCGATGCGGGTGCGGCGACCGATCCGGCGGACTACGCCGCAGCGCGCGCGTTGCAGGAGGAATGCAAGGCCCTGCTGCCCACCATCTTCGCGGATGTCGACCTGTTGCTGGCCCCCGGCGCGCCCGGCGCCGCGCCTGAAGGCACCGGTGCAACGGGCGATCCGATGTTCCAGCGCATCTGGACCGCCACCGGGGCGCCGTGCCTGGGCTTTCCGGGGGCGTGGCGGGCCGATGGCCTGCCGCTGGGCCTGCAGGTGATCGGCCTGCCCGGCACCGACCGCCAGCTGCTGGCCGATGCCCGCACGATCATCGCCCATGCCGCGCTGAAGGAGGCCTGAGAATGGAACCGAACCCGATCCCCACTGCCGCCATGCCGTTCACCCCGGAAATGGAGGCTGCCTATGCCAAGGCGCGCGCCCGGCTGGATGCGGGGCGGCTGAAGCAGCTGCTGTTCGACATTACCGACATTCACTCACCCACCGGCGCGACCCGCACCGTGGCGGAATTCGTGGCCGAGCGGATGCAGGCGGTTGGCCTCAAGCCCACGCTTGATCCGATGGGCGACATTTCCGCCAACGTGCTGGGCGAAAAGCGCGGGTCAGGCGGCGGGGCGACGCTGCTGCTCTATGCCCCGATCGACACCCATCTGGAAGGCGACGAGAGCGATTTTCCGTGGTCCGGCCCGGAGCAATATGCCGATCTCAAGCCCAGCGCGACGATGGTGGGCGATTGGGTCTATGGCCTGGGTTCATCCAATCCCAAGGCCATGGTCGCAGGATTGATGGAAGTGGCCACGGCCCTGATCGAGGCGGACCTGCCGCTGAAGGGCACGCTGAATGTCGGGTTCGCCGATGGTGGGATGCCGGTGACGATCCCGGCGCGCAATAATGCCGGGATGAGCCACGGGGTCCATCACCTGCTCAATCGCGGCATGGCCCCCGATTTCGCGATCATCATGAAGCCGTGGAACTGGGTCTATCACGAAGAGCCGGGGATGGGCTGGTTCAAGATCGCGGTGAAGGGCACGCTGGGCTATGCCGGCGTGCCGCGCGGGCTTGATGCGTTCCGCAGTTCGGTCGTCCCCGCCGCCACGGTGATCCTCGAACTGGAACAGTGGCTGATCGACTATGCCGAGCGTAACAAGTCGGGCGATATCTATCCCCACGGCTGGATCGCGGGCGTGCGCGGCGGCTGGATCGAGCGCCCTGCCTTCCCCAGCGCCGTTACCGAAATCTTCTTCGACGTGCGGATCAGCCCGCGCACCACGCCGGGTGAGGTGAAGGCGCAGTTCGAGGCGTTCATGGCGGATCTCAAGGCGCGCTTCCCGGAGATCGATTGCGACTGGGAGATGTACGGATCGGCCCCCGGCGGCACGACCGACCCATCCAACTGGATCATCCAGTCGGCCCGGCGCGGGTGGGAGCATATCGAGGGCAAGGCCTATCCCAGGCCCGATCCCCTGGGTGGGCAGACCGATGGCGCGGCGCTGCGGCGCCTGGGCGTGCCGACCGCGCGGATGGGCTGGCCCTGGCCGGCTGAAGGATCGCCTGAACCGATTGCCGAGGGGCTGGGCGGGATGGGTGCGACCTATGTCCCCGACCTGATGCCATGCCTCGAGAAGATCCTCTACGCCTGCATCGACACGCTGATGCGTCCACGCGCCGAACTTGGACTTTGAAAAACCGGCTGCCGCAACCGGAGCCGTTGGGAGTACGACATGACTGAGAATCCTGAAATCGGCCGCATGCTGGACACGTGCGGTTACCGGACCAACTATCACGATGCGGGCGATGGCACCCCGGTGCTGTTGCTGCACGGGTCTGGCGCTGGTGTTTCGGCCTGGGCCAACTGGCGCGGGCTGATCCCTGGCCTGTCGCAGCGCTACCGGGTGATCGCGCCCGATCTGGTCGGCTTTGGCTATACCGAGGTCGCGCCCGACTATGAATTCCGCTTCATGGACAGCTGGATCGATCAGCAACTGGCGGTGATGGACGGGCTGGGCATCGAAAAGGCCCATATCGTTGGTAACAGCTTTGGCGGCGCCGTGGCGTTGTGGATGGCATGGCGCGCGCCGGAACGGACCGGACGGCTGGTGCTGATGGGGGCGGGTGGGGTGCCGATCGTGGTCGGCCCCGAACTCGCCGCGCTGTGGGGCTACAAGCCCTCGCCCGAGAACATGCGCAACGCCATGAGCGTGATGGCCTACAACCAGGCCCTGATTACCGACGAACTGGTGGAAATGCGTTATCGCGCCACGCTGCGCCCCGGCGCGCAGGAAGTGTTCGAACGCGTCTTTCCGCTGCCGCACCAGCGCTGGCTGGATGCCGAAGCGCTGCCGATCCACGGGTTGCAGGCGATCAAGAACGACGTGCTGCTGATCCACGGCCGCGAAGACCGGGTGGTGCCGCCCGAAGCCTCGTTGACGATGCACCAGTTGCTGGAGAATTCGCAGCTGCATTCCATCGGCAAATGCGGTCACTGGACGATGGTGGAACACGCGGCGCGTTTCCGCCAGCTGGTCGAAAACTTCCTCGACGAAGCCGAAGCCTGAGCTCTCCAGCGCCCCGGCGTCCCTTGCGGGCGCCGGGGTTTGCCCATCAATACTGCGCGTTATAGGTGGTCGAACTGCGCGCCATCTCTTCGTAGATGCCGGTCAGCACGCTGATCAGTTTGGTCATTTCCGACATCCGCTCATCGATGTTGGAAATCGTGCCGATGGCCCGGATCAGCAGGTCGCTGCGGATCGCGGCATAGCCATCGGTAATCTGCTTGCCCTGCTCGGTCACGACATAGGCAAAGCTCTTGCCGGTCTTGTCCTTGGACTTGCTGATCAGGCCGGCGGCTTCCAGCTTGCGCAAGCTGTATTGCAAGTTGGCCAGATCGTCGCGGTTCATCATCCGGGCGATCGTGATGCTGTTCTTGGGCCGGTTGTGCATCCGGATGATGTGCAAGATCATGTGCTCGGCGAACTTGATGTCCTCGTCCACCAGCAGCGAACTGCAGGTCGAAACCCAGCGGGCGAACGCTTCGTGCAGCCGGATCAGGCCCCATTCGAACTCGGTCACCAGAACTTCGGTCCCGGAATTGGCGAGATGCCAGTTCTGATAATACTTCGGTTCCATGCGCTCCCCTAGCTGCCGTGCCCGGTGCTGTTCGAGTTTTGTAACACGCGAAGTAGTCATGGAGTCATACCTTTTGCAATCCCGGGCAGCAGGTCACCCCGCGCCAGGGCAGGGTTCCCGTGGCCGGGCAACGATTCATTGTCCGATATCAAACGGACGAAGCAGCCGGGGTGGCGCCGGGTCAATGCAGCGGTTGGAACCGTTCCGACAAGGCAAAACCCGATCCAGTGCTGACCGGTTCAAGGCCAAGTTGCTGCAGCATGACCCGGGTGGTGCTGGTCGCGGCGGTCAGCACGGGCAGGCCCAGCTTGTCCTGAACCGCCTCGATGGCTGGCAGCGATGGCATCTGCACACAGGCCGACAGCACGACCGCGTCAACGTCGGTCAGGTCCAGCGCATCCACATCGTTGATCAAGGCCAGCGGGTCGCGCCGTCCCACGGCAAGGTTGTCGGGAATTTCCAGCGCGATTGAATCCTGGACCGCGATCCCCTCGTGGACGATGTAATCGACCACCAGGTCGGTCAGCGGCCGCATGTAGGGCGTGACGATGGAGACCTTGCGTGCCCGCATTTCGCGCAGCACCTGCACCAGCGCGCCCGCGCTGGTCACGATCGGGCAGGCATGGCCCGCATCGCGCACCGCCTTGCCCAGCGTTTCCTCGCTGACGCAGTGATAGCCGCGCCCGGCCGACATGATCGCCACCAGGCAGGCATAGCCGATGATGTCGACTTCGGCATCGGCCAGCTGGCGCGCGCACCCCACGCTTTGCGCGTCCATGGCCGCGAGTTCTTCCTTGGTCACGTGCTTCATCGCCATGCGCGACGAGTGGAACGTGAACTGTTCGGGCCGGATCGTCTGGCGTGCCAGCAGCATGCGCGGCACTTCGGTTTCCATCGTGGTGTTGGAACTGGGGACGATCTGGCCAATCCGGTAGGTCTTCGGCATCGCTGATCCCCGCTTGCGCCGGGCGTTTCCCGGCAGACTCGCAGGCGTAATAAGCGCAGCCAGATAGTGCGCAAACCGGCTGTCCGGCCGTGTTCTCACTTGGTGAGAGGTGGCCGGGCCATGCCGATCACACGGCAATTTTTGGGCCGCCGTCGCCGCCTAGGCGAGGCTGACCCCGCTCTGTAGGACATGGCGGATCAGGTCGCCCTGTCCGCGCAGATCGAGCTGGGCATAGATGCGCTTGGTATAGTTGCGCGCGGTTTCCAGGGTCAGGCCCATGTCCCCGGCGGTTTCCGCGATCGACCGGCCTTCGCTGAGCCTTACGGCCAGTTCCGCCTCGCGCCGGGACAGGCCTGACAGCTGGGCCAGCACAGTTCCGTCCAGCCGTCCGCCCCTGCGCGGGTGGCGGCAGATTACTTGCAGCACCGGCAGGCTGGACGCGGCGGCGGGCTGGGTGCGGCTGGGCAGAAGCACGGCATGAACGCGCGGCTCCGCATTCAGTTCCAGCGCGCGCACGGGGGCTTGCGGGTGCCGGGCAAAGTGCGCCGCGGTTTCGGCCAGAAGGCGTTCTCCCGCCGCATCGGGCAGCACCAGGCGTTCGCCCGGTCGCAGCGCGAAACCGGGCAAGGCGGACAGATAGCGGGTCAGTCCCGGCTCGCCCGCGAGCAGCCGGGCCTCGCGGTCGAGCAGCAGCCAGCCGATCCCGCTCCGCTCCAGCGCCACCGCGTTCATTTCGGCCTCGATCCGACGCCGCTCTTCATGCACGAAGCCGCGCAGGGCCAGCGCGACATAGGACGCGAGGTTGGCCAGCAATGCGGCGTCGGCAGCGGAACAGGCGGACCCGCGCGCCAGCAGCAGCCAGGCGCTGATCCCGCCGTCCAGCGCCAGTCGCACGATGCGCTCGTCAGCGATTCCCAGCGCGGTGATATAGCGCGCCCGAAAGGCCGCGTATTCGGCATCGACGTCGGCGAACTCGCTGACCGCGTAGACCCGTCCGGGTTGCAGCCGATCGAACGGGAACCGGTCCAGCAGGTCCAGCCGGTCCAGTCCCAGCCGCCGGGCATCGGCGCGCAGATTCCGCCCGGAATGGAATTCCGTCACATCATGGATCGCCAGATCGCCCTGGCGGAAGAACAGGCCGATGTATTCGGCCCCGGTGCGCTGCCGCAGCCGGTCCAGAAACGTGGCGAAGCGCTGCCCTTCATGCATCCCGGCAAACAGGGGCAGCAGCAGTTCGGTATCGTCGGCGATGGTCAGGGGCACACCCTCCCATATGGGAGGTAATTCGCGCTGTCATCCCTCTATCTTTCGCCCCAGCAGAGAGACCGGCGCCGATGGTCGGCAGCATTGGCCAGTAAGGGGGATGAACAAAGATGACCGATCAGGCCGAAGTCACCCGGCAGCTCGACGCGCAGGTCCTGATGGAGCAGGCCCGCATCGAAACCGCGCTGGACGATTTTGGCGACCCCTGGTTCGAAGCGCCGCTGGGTAGCCTGATCGATCACGTCAATCGGGATGCCGGACTGCTTTCGCCCGACAGTTCGGCCGGGGTGCGGATCCGGTCCGCCCTGTCCGACCGGTTGCGGCTGGTGCAGTATTTCAAGGATCATCCCGCAGCGGCGGACGAGCGGATCGAGCTGGCCTGCGTGATCATCGGTCTGCCGCGCACGGGCTCCACGATGATGCATCGCCTGCTGGCGGCGGTGCCCGGCTTAACGGCACCGTGGTGGTGGGAAACGGCCTTTCCCCTGCCGCTGCCCGGTGAAGCGGCGGGCGATCCCGCACCCCGGCAGGAGGCCGCGCGGCAGATGGTCGACTGGCTGCTGACCCAGTGGCCCGACTTTGAATCGATCGATCCGATGGACGCGATGGCCGTGAACGAGGAAGTCGTGCTGCTGGACCGCACGTTCCTGTCCACCACATACGATTCGATGATGCCGATCCATGCCTATGGCCACTGGCAGGCCGATCAGGATCACGAACCGGCCTTCCGCGACCTGTATCGCTTCATGCAGGCGATCCAGCACCAGCGGGTGCTGCGGGGCGAACCGCGTCGGCCATGGGTGTTCAAGACCCCGCATCACCTGCTGGGCGGGATTGGCGGGCTGCTGAAGGTGTGGCCCGGCGTGAAGCTGGTCATGACCCACCGCCATGTCGGGCAGGTGCTGCCCAGTTACTGTTCGATGTGCGCATCGCTGAGCATCAACAGTTCGTCCACCTACCGCAAGGAAGAACAGGGCGCGCACTGGAGCCGCCGGTTCCGCACCGGGCTGGAGCGGCTGGAAGCGCTGCGGCGGGAATTGCCGGAGGGCCAGATCATCGACGTGCGCTACAAGGACACCATCAACGATCCGGTCGGCACCGCACAGCGGGTGCTGGAACAACTGGGGCATGCCGGCGACGGCGCGGTGCGGGCCGCGCTGGAGGCGTGCGTGGCGGACAATGCCCGCGATGCGCGCCCGCGCCACAAATACGGCGCGGAAGAGTTCGGCCTGTCGCCGGAAGGGATCGCGGCAGATTTTGCCTTCTACCACGACCAGTACCTGGCGAAGTGAACAGCATATAAAGGGAGAGCAGCGCATGATCCTGAAGGACAAGGTCATCATCATCACCGGGGCCGGGCCGGGCATGGGGCAGGCCATGTGTCGGGGCGCGGCGGCGGAAGGGGCGAAAGTGGTCGTCTCGGCCCGGTCAGTCGATGCCATCAATGCGCTGGCCGCCGATATCACGGCCGCCGGGGGCGAGGCGATTGCCGTGCCGTGCGACGTTGCCAGCACCGAACAGTGCCATGCGCTGGCCCAGGCGGCGGTCGACCGCTGGGGGCGGATCGATGGCCTGATCCATTCCGCCTACTATCATCCCGACTGGGGCAGCATCATCGATCATCCGATCGATCAGGTGCTGCGCGCGCTCGACGTGATCGCCGTGGGCGGATTGCGCATGGCGCAGGCCGTCGTGCCGCAGATGAAGCGCCAGGGCAGCGGTTCGATCGTCAACGTCTCGACGCTTGCCACGCGCAGGCCGATGCCCGGCGAAGGGGGCTATGCCATGGCCAAGAGCGCGGTCAACCAGCTGACCCGGCAATTGGCGGTGGAGCTGGCCGGAACCGGCATCCGGGCCAATACCGCGCTGATGGGCTGGATGGACGGTGTGCCGCTGGATCAGTTCTTCGCCGCGCAGGGTGAAGCGGGTGAAGCCTTCCGCAAGCAGCGCGCGCAGGAGATCCCGGTGGGGCGCATCCCGCCCGACAAGGATTGCGCCAAGGCGATCTATTTCCTGCTGTCGGACTATGCCAGCGAAGTGAACGGCGTGATGCTGGACGTCAACGGCGGCGACTGGGTCGCGGCATGAGGGCCGACATCGCCCAGGCCTGGCGCGATTACTGCGCCCGGCTGGCCGATGCAGGGGCCGTGATCCTGGCGGACGATGTGCCCGCCGATCCGCTGATCCGCACCGAGGGCTTCCGGTATCTTTCCCGCCTGAGCAAGCTGGCGCTGGAACAATATGTCGAGGCCAGCGACCCGGACTTTCCATTCTTCTATCAGCTCAGCCACGAGACCGGAAAGATCGGCGCGGACAACCCCGACAACGCATACTGGAACGCGTCGATTTCGGGGAGCAGCGACTATCGCATCACCGGTCGGCGCGGGTCGATGTTTTACTTCTCGATCGTCGCCAACGCGATGCGCTATCACATCGATGGCAGCGCCCATGCCACCGGCAGCCTGATGGACGACGAAATCCAGTGGGGACCGGATGGCACGGTGGAGATCATCGCCAGCTGCCAGCCCCCACGCGGGGCGGACGCGGGGAAGAACTGGCTGCGGCTGGAACCGGATGCCAGCGTGATCATCATCCGCCAGTCCGCGCTGGACCGCGAGGCCGAACGCGGCGGGGAATTCCGTATCGAGCGGATCGGCGGACCAGCCGTTCCCGCCCCGCTCAGCGCTGACCGGCTGGCGGCGGGGTTCGGCGCGGCGGCGCAGTTCGTGACCGGCGTGGCGCAGACTTTCGCCGACTGGACCCGGCTGTTCCGGCAGACGCCCAACCAGTTCCCGGCTATCGACCAGGCGATGTTCCAGAAGGGCGGCGGGGCGAAGGACATCTATTATGCCCATGCCTATTGGCGGCTGGCGCCGGATGAGGCGTGGGTGATCGATGTGACCCCGCCCGATTGCTATTACTGGAACTTCCAGCTCGACAACTGGTGGATGGAAAGCCTGGACTATCGCTTTCGCCAGATCACCGTGAACAAGCATTCGGTCCGGACCGCGCCCGATGGCTCTGTCCGCATCATTTGTGCCGCCCGCGCGCCCGGTGGCAAGGCGGCGAACGCCAACTGGATCGACACCTGCGACCACCGGGAAGGCACTGCGTTGCTGCGCTGGGCCGGGGCGCGTGAACACCCCTTGCCGACGGCCCGCGTGGTGAAACTGGCCGAATTGGAGAACGACGATGCTTGACTGGATGAAGGCCGCAAAGACCGTCGCCGAAGACCCGGTGATGGGTTTTGACCCCAATGCCGTGACCCGCAGCGAAACGGTGGCGATCAACGCCCCGGCCAGCGTGGTGTGGCAGGTGCTGACGGACCTGCCGCGCTACAACGAATGGAACCCGTTCTGCATTCGCGCGGTTTCCACACTGGAAATGGGCGCGCCGGTGGAAATGACGCTGATCAACTATGCCACGGCTGGCGGCCCGACCGTGCCCAATCTGGAGTATGTCTGCGGCTTTGAACCCGAACGGTTGCTGAGCTGGGAGTTTCCCAATCTGGACTTCTGGCCCTATCCCGCGCGGCGCGATCAGGTGATCACGCCGACCGGACCGGACAGCTGCACCTATACCAGCACCGATGCCTTCCTGGGCGCGAATGGAATCCATGTGTTCCGCTTCGCCGGGCCGTGGGTCAAGCGGGCCTTCGACGATACGGCGCAGGCCCTGAAGGCGCGGGCCGAGCAGTTGTACGCTGCGGGCTGAGCGAGCCGCTTTGCCCACGCCAGCGTGCCGCCCATTGACGGCGGCGGCGCATTGCGGCGAAGGAGGGGCATGACCGGTTCGCCCGACCTTGCCATCCGCCTGCGCCGCGCGGCCTTCAATCGCGCACTGGCTGACGCCGATCTGGCTGCCATCGCGCCCTTGCTGGCCCTGGATGTGGTGATGATCACGGGCACGGACAGCGCCGTGATCGCGGGCCGCAGGGCGCAGTTGCAGGCGTGGAAGCGCGAATTCGCCGCCCAGGCACGTATGACCTACGTGCGCCTGCCAGACGCGATCATCGTGTCCCCGGTTGAGCCGATCGCGCTGGAACATGGCAAGTGGCAGGGCATTTCCGGGGGCGCCGCCGCCGTGCTCGCGTCTGGTGACTATTCGGCCAAATGGCGAAAGGTGGGGGTGGACTGGGTCATCGAGGCGGAAATCTTCGTGACGCTGGCCTGATCAAGGCCCGATTGGTCAGGCCGGACGGCATATCCCAACCGCGTCAGGAATCCTGCGCAGGGATCGCGCCGGGGCGCATGATCGTCCAACCGGCCAGCGCATGGGCCGCACCCGCCGCTTCGACTGGCGTCGCACCGCGCAGCCGGGCGTCGAGATAGCCGGCATTGAAAGCATCACCCGCGCCGCTGGTATCGACCGGGCTGAGCAGGCGTGCTGGCGGCAGCACCGTGCCATCGGGCAGCCGACAGCCATCCGCTCCCAGCTTCACGATCGTTTCCGCACACCCCAGGTTCTGCCAGTGAGCCGCAACGGCATCGGCGGTCAGCGGGTGGCCGGCAATCGCCTGTTCATCCTCCAGTGTCGGCAGACCGATCGTCGCAGCGGCAATCGCCGCGTCACGGGCGGACGCCGCGGCTGCGGGCGATTCCCACAGCCGCGGACGATAATTCCCGTCGAACGCCACCTGCCCGCCATTTTGCCGGACCTGCCGGATCAGCTCCAGCAGGCGGACCCGGCCCACTGCGGGCAGGATGGCGAGCGTAATCAGCGAAAGCGCGACAAGATCGGCCTGCGCTGCCACGGCGAGGGCCGCGGCCGATTCCGGCAGCGCCAGCATTTCGCGTGCCGCGCTGGAATCGCGCCAATAGGTGAAGCTGCGCTCGCCCGCCGCATCGGTCGCAATGGCATAGAGCCCGGTGCCGCGCGTAGGGTGATCCAGCACCAGCGCGGTATCCAGCCCTTCCGCGGCCCAGCGTCCCTTCAGATCAGCGCTGAACGGGTCGGTGCCGAGCGCGGTCAGATAGGCCACGTCGTGCCCCGCGCGGGCGAGGTGGATGGCGGTATTGAGCGTATCCCCGCCATAGCCAAGCTGCCAGTCCCCGCCCTTGCGGGCGAGTTCCAGCATGGCTTCACCGATCAGGACGATCCGGGCCAAGGTTTACCTGCACGCCGGATTGTTGGCGCCCGGCACCGCCGCAAAGGCGATTGCGTGGCCCGGAATGGCCAGGCGGCCGTTCACCGGCGTTCCGGCCAGGCCGGTCAGTTCGCCGTTTGCGGCAAGGCCCGGCTTGTTGCCATTGATCAGCACCTCGCGGGTGTCGAGCGGCTGGCCGGTCATCGTCCAGGTCGTGGCCTTGCCTCCCAGGTTCAGCTGCTGCGCGGCTTCACCGGTGTTGAGCGCGACCAGCCCGACGCCGCCCTGCTTCTGCGGCAGGCAATGGGCATAGATGCGCAGTGCCGGCGATGGCGAACGCGGTGCCGCCAGCACGGTTGCGCCCATGGTCCGCTGCCACAGGACGGCGGCCCAGTAATTGGGACGCGGCTGCAGGGTGTCCTGATCGATCAGCGCATAATCGGACGCGGCGAGCGTGTTGTGCATCACCACCTGCACCCCCTTCTGTGCCAGCGCGCCGTTCTGGTTCAGGTAGCGGAAGGTGTCGAGGAACGTCGCGGCCCACGGCGATCCGCCACAGGCGGCCTGCGCGGTTTCGGTGTTCCAGACCGGCTTGCCCGGCTCGTACTTGTCGCGCAGCGCGGCATAGTAATCGTAATCGCGCGAAGTCAGGTCCAGCCAGCGGGCGGTCAGCGCATCGGCCTTTTGCGCGGTGCCGATCCCCAGCCCCAGGCAGCGCTGCGAAACCGAACCATAGAAGTGGTAGGAAACCGCATCCACGCTATTCGGGTTCTGCTGCATCATGCTTTCGGTGCTGACATGCGTGCCGAACTCGTTGGCCACCGGCACGTCCTTGAGGAGCCCGGCTTCCCCGACGCCGCCAGGGCCGAGAATCAGCATCTCGGGCACGTTCTTGCGGGCCCAGTCACGGAAGATCCGGAAGTCCGAACCATAGTTGGCGGCATCGTACTGCCGCGGCGCTTCCGGGGCTGCGGTGGGAACGTTCGGTTCGTTGAAGAATTCTGCGGCGTAGAGGGTGCCGCCGCTTTCACGCGTCAGCTCCAGCAGGCGCTGCGCCTGAACCGTCGTCCATGCGCCGGTGGCGTCGCGGGTGCCGTTGCTGACCGCAAAGCTGGTCACGATCGGCGCATCGACCGCCTTGGAGAAGGCAACCACGTTCTGCCACTGCGCGCGGGTCAGGACCTGGACGAAACCCGGGGGCGGGGCGGACAGCCGTTCGCCCGGAGCCTCGAGGTAGGTGTTGTTGGCCCAGGTGCCGCTGACCCGCATCAGGCTGGGGCCCAGCCCCCGGGCCAGCGCGATCAGCCGGGGATCGGACAAGTCGATCGGCGGACGCTGGCGATAGCGTTCGTCTGCCGGACCGCCATAGGGCGCCCAGAACCGGCCGCCGGTCACTTCGACCATTTCGACGTTATAGGCCTGATAGCGCTCGTGGACGGTACCCAGGCGGGCCAGCTTGCCGAGTTCCGGCGACGGGGACTGCGCCGGCGCAGCGGCGGACAGGGCAATCAGGGCCGCCCCGGCGAACAGGGTCTTGGCGAAAGTCATCTTTACCAGCTCCACATGGTGCCGTCTTCCAGCCGGGCGACTGGCAGATAGGCGGGTTTGTAGGGATACTTGGCGGCAAGCGCCTCATCGATGTCGACGCCGTGGCCGGGGGTGTCGCCCACGAACAGCTCACCCTTTTCGAAGTGGTAGTCATGCGGGAAGACCGCGTCGGTTTCCTCGGTGTGGCGCATGTATTCCTGAATGCCGAAGTTGGGCACCCAGGTGTCGAAGTGCAGCGCGCAGCCCATGGTGACCGGCGACAGATCGGTCGCGCCGTGGCAGCCGGTGCGGACCTGGTAGAGGCTGGCCAGATCGGCGATCCGGCGCAGGTGCGTCAGCCCGCCCGCACCGACCACGGTGGCGCGGATGTAGTCGATCAGCTGGTTCTGGATCAGGTCCTTGGCGTCCCAGATCGTGTTGAAGATCTCACCCACCGCCAGCGGCGTGACGGTGTGCTGGCGAACCAGCTTGAACGCTTCCTGATTCTCGGCCGGGGTGCAGTCCTCCAGCCAGAACAGCTGGTACGGTTCCAGCATCTTGCCCAGGTTGGCGGCTTCCTGCGGGGTGTAACGGTGATGGCCATCATGCAGCAGGTGATGGTCGAAGCCATAGGTCTTGCGCAGTTCCTCGAACAGCTTCGGGACATAGTTCAGCGCCTTGCGCGTATCCCAGCCGGTGATCGAAGGCAGGCTGGCGTCGGCCGGTTCGTAATAGAGCTTGCCGCGCCCCACGCCGTAGGCGTCCTTGATCCCCGGCACGCCGGTCTGAGCGCGGATCGCCTTGTAGCCCATGTCGATGTAGTGGCCCACGGCCTCCACCGTTTCGGCAATGTCGCTGCCATTGGCATGGCCATAGACCATGATCCCGTCGCGGCTCTTCCCGCCCAGCAACTGGTAAAGCGGCATCCCCGCCATCTTGGCCTTGATGTCCCACAGCGCCATGTCGACAGCAGCAATCGCGCGCATCGTCACCGGGCCGCGCCGCCAGTAGGCGCCCTTGTAGAGATACTGCCAGATATCCTCGATCCGGCGCGGGTCCATGCCGATCAGGCACGGCACAACGTGATCCTCAAGATACGACACGACCGACAGTTCACGCCCGTTCAGCGTCGCGTCGCCAATCCCGTAGACGCCTTGGTCGGTCTCGATCTTCAAGGTCACGAAGTTGCGTCCCGGACACGTGACGATGACCTTGGCAGACTTGATCTTCATGGTGGTTCCTATGCCAGACTGGGTTGCAATCGAGATTGATGTCTTGACCAGATCAGTCAGGCCTGTCAAGATAATTGGTATGACCAAAAGGAGCGATGATGACTTGCTTGGTTGACACGGTCCTGGATGACCAGCGGCTGCGGCCGGGTTCCAGTCGGATCTGGTGCTGGCGTTCTTGCAGCCACTCGCGGGTGCTGGCGTGACCCTGGGGCGGCGCGATCTGCTGGGCCTTGGGCTGGCTGCGGGGGCGGCAACGGTTGCCGGGCCGCTGCGTGCCAGTTCGCCCGGTCAACCGGCGGATGTCTCCCGAATCGATCTCTGGCCGAACGGAGCGCCGGAGGCCGTACCCGCCGGACTTGCCGTCAAACTGACGGAGCGTTCCGCTGATCCGGCCATTCGCGATCGCAGTCTGACCGGCGTGATCCAGCCGTGGCTCGATCACTTTCGCCCGTCTCGCCCAAACGGTGCGGCCATCATCGCGATCCCCGGTGGCGGCTATCGCCACATGGCCTGGGACAAGGAAGCACTGGATGTTGCCGCGTGGTTCGCTGCCCGTGGGGTGGCGGGCTTTGCCCTGGCCTATCGCTTGCCGAATGACGGCTGGGAACGCGGGCTGGATACCCCGCTGGCCGACGCCCAGCGGGCCGTCAGGCTGGTGCGCAGCCGGGCGCGCGAATGGGGAATTGACCCGGCCCGCATCGCAGTGATCGGCTTTTCAGCCGGCGGGCATCTGACCGCGAATCTGGCTGCCCGGCATGACCAGCCGGTCTACCCGGCCCAGGATGCGGTCGACCGTCTATCTGCCCGGCCTGACCTTGCCGCGCCCATCTATCCGGCCGTGCTGCTGGAGCAGCTGGCGGCGACTGTGCCCGCCGGCCAGTCATTGTTCGGGGCCGCCACGGGCGCGGATGACCTTGCCCGCCATTCGCCGCACCTGCACGCCCGCGCCGATGCGCCGCCCCACTATCTGGTGCATGCCGAGGATGACCCATTGGTCGGACCAGAACATGCACTGGCGCTGCGCAGTGCGCTCCGGGCCAAGGGTGTGATGGTCGAGACCCACCTGCACGCCCGCGGCGGGCACGGATTTGGCTTGCGGCACCTGGCTGGCACTTCTTTGGTTGATTGGCCGGCGCGACTGCTGGACTTTGGCCGCATGACCGGATGGATTTCGTGACTATGCCCAATCTTGAACTGCACCCCGACCGGCTGCTGCCCGTCGATCCGGATACCCGCGCGATTGCGCGCCAGCTTTACGGCACGATCAAAGACCTGCCGATCATCAGCCCGCACGGACACACCGATCCGGAATGGTTCGCGACCAATGCGAACTTTGGCAACGCGGCAGAACTGCTGTTGCACCCCGACCACTATGTCTTCCGGATGCTCTATTCGCAGGGAGTGCCGCTGGCCGCACTGGGCATTGGCAATCCCGCTGCCGACCCGCGCGAGAGCTGGCGGCTGTTTGCCGAGCGCTATCACCTGTTTCGCGGCACCCCGTCGCGGATGTGGCTGGACTGGGTCTTTGCCGAGGTGTTCGGCATGGGCGTCCAACTGGGTGCGGCCACCAGCGACCTCTATTTCGATACGATCACCGAAATGCTGGCGACCCAGGGTTTCCGCCCGCGCGCCTTGTTCGAACGGTACAATATCGAAGTCATCGCCACCACGGAAAGCCCGCTGGACAGTCTGGAGCACCACGCGACGATCCGGGCCTCGGGGTGGCAGGGGCGGGTTATCACTGCCTATCGGCCCGATCCGGTGATCGATCCGGAGTTCGAAGGGTTTCAGGCCAATCTCGATGCCCTGGCGGCCCTGACCGGAGAGGATTGCCGGTCGTGGCAAGGCTATCTGGCCGCGCACCGCCGCCGCCGGGCGTTCTTTGCCGAGATGGGGGCGACGAGCACCGATCACGGTCATCCCACCGCGCAGACCGCCAACCTGACCGCAGCGGAGAGCGAGGCGCTGTTCGCCAAAGTCAGCAGCGGCCGGTTCACCCCCGCCGAGGCGGAGCTGTTCCGGGCCCAGATGGTGACCGAAATGGCGGCCATGAGCCTTGATGACGGGCTGGTGATGCAGTTGCACCCCGGTTCGTTCCGGAACCACAACGCGGGTCTGTTCGCCGCACTGGGCCGCGACAAGGGCGCGGATATCCCGACCCGTACCGACTATGTCCATGCGCTCAAGCCGTTGCTGGACCGGTTTGGCAACGAGGCGGGACTGTCACTGATTCTCTTTACCCTCGACGAGAGTGCCTATGCCCGGGAACTGGCGCCGCTGGCCGGGCATTATCCCTGCCTGAAGCTGGGGCCGGCATGGTGGTTCCACGACAGCCCGGAAGGGATGCGCCGGTTTCGCGAGATGACCACCGAGACGGCCGGGTTCTACAACACCGTTGGCTTCAATGACGATACGCGGGCGTTCCTGTCGATCCCGGCCCGGCATGACGTGGCCCGGCGGGTCGATTGCGCGTTCCTGGCCCGGCTGGTCGCCGAACACCGGATCGAGGATTGGGAAGCCGCCGAACTGGCGCAGGACCTGACCTACAACCTGGCCAAGGCGGCATACCGGCTGTGAGGTTGTCGGCAGGAAACCGCGCGCGGCTCGATCAGGCGGTGGCCGATTTCGGCTATGACCGGGCCAGCCAGCAGGTCGGTATCGTCCACCTTGGCATCGGCGCGTTCCACCGGGCGCACCAGGCCTGGTATACCGACCGGGCAATGGCGGCGGGCGACCGCGATTTCGCCATCGTTGGCGTATCGTTGCGCTCGCCCGCCGTCGCGGAGCAGCTGAACCCGCAGGATGGGCTCTATACCGTTACCGAGCGTTCGGACGGGGCGGCCGCGACCCGGCTGGTCGGCGCGGTCCAGCGGGTGCTCGTTGCGGATCAGGCGCGCGATGCGGTGCTGGGCAGTCTGAGCGCGGCGCAGACCGGCATCGTCAGTCTGACGGTCACCGAAAAAGGCTATTGCCGGGCGGCGGATGGCAGCCTTGATTTCGCGGCTTCCGGAGCGGGCAGTTTCTATCCCTTGCTGGCGGAGGCGTTCCAGCAACGCCGGGCAGCCGGGGCGGGCGGGCTGACGCTGCTCAGCTGCGACAACCTGGCTGACAACGGGCGGCAGCTGGCGCGGCTGATGGGGGAATACCTCGACCGCCACTATCCGGCCCTGCGTTCCTGGTTCGATGCGGAATGCGCCTGCCCATCGACCATGGTCGACCGGATTGTCCCCGCGACCACGGCTGCGGACCGGGCCGAACTGGCCGCGCGGATCGGGCTGGACGATCACGGCGCGGTGATGACCGAGCCTTTCAGCCAGTGGGTGATCGAGGACACGTTCGTCGCACCGCGTCCGCGCTGGGAAGCGGTGGGAGCGGAACTGGTCAGCGATGTTCGGCCCTATGAGATGGCCAAGCTGCGGATGCTCAACGGAGCGCATTCGCTGCTGGCGTACTGCGGGTTGCGGCGCGGCCACGCTTACGTTCATCAGGCCATCGCCGACCCGGCGATCCGGCAACTGGTCGAAACCCTGCTGCGCGACGAAGCCGCGCCTACGGTCGCGGCCGCGCCCGACCAGGACCCGGAGCGCTACGGGCAGGCCCTGGTCGCGCGCTTTGCCAATCCCGCCTTGAACCACCAGCTGATCCAGATCGCGATGGATGGCAGCCAGAAGCTGCCCCAGCGCTGGCTGGAAACGCTGGCGATCCATCAGGCGCGCGGGCAGCAATGCCCGGCCATTCTGACGGGCATCGCCGGGTGGATCCAGCACTTGCGCGGAGCCAACGGGCCGGTCGACGATCCGCGCGCCGGTGTGCTCTCCGCCGCTGCGCAATCAGCCGATCCGGTGTCGGCGCTGTTCGGGCCGGATGGCGCGCTCGCTTCGGCCTGGCTCCCTTCCGCTGCCGACCGCGCTGCCATCAATGCCCATCTCGCCTGATTGTCAGGAGCCTTCCATGCGTCGCCCGCTTGCCCTGTTCCTTGCCGTGTCCGCCCTGCCACTGCTGGCCAACACCGCCCTGGCGCAGCCCGAGATCGCTGCCCGGTCCAAGCCGGTGCTGCAACTGGGCGCGCTGCGCTTCAAGGACCTGAATGCCAACGGGCAGCTTGATCCCTACGAGGATTGGCGGCTGCCGGCCAAGGCCCGTGCCACCGATCTGGTGCAGCGCATGACTCTGGCGGAAAAGGCCGGGATGATGCTGATCGCCACCAACAACCCCGATTGCGGCGGCGGCATTTCCGATCATGGGCGCGACCTGATCGACACGCAGAAGATGACCCGTTTCATCCTGCGCGCGAAAGTGGTGGGTGAAGCGCCGGATTGCAGCGTCAAGCTGACCGGCTTTGCCCTGCGTGGCGGCTATCCGCAGACCCCGCTGCAGATGGCGGGCTTTACCAATGCGGTGCAGGAACGGCTGGAGGGCGGACGGCTGGGCATCCCCGCGCTGTTCAAGGACAATGCCCGCAACCATGTCGAAACCAACCCGATGTTCGGGATCGCTGCCGGGGCAGGGGCCTTTACCGAGTTTCCCAAGGAAGCGGGCCTGGCTGCCGCCGTGCTTGGCGCGGGCGCGCCGGTCGATGCGCGGGGCACCATTCCGGCGCGGTTGCGGGGCGACATGGGCCTGATCCGGGATTTCACCGGGGTCATGGGACGGGAATGGCGGGCCATCGGCCTGCGCGGGATGTACGGCTACATGGCTGATCTGGGCACCGAGCCGCGCTGGGCCCGGTTCCACGAAACCTTTACGGAAGACGCCGACCTGATGAGCGGGATCATCGGAACGCTGGTCGGTGGCCTGCAGGGGCCGGTCCGGGCGGATGGCACGTCTCTCTCCCCCGCTTCGTCCGTGGCGCTGACGATCAAGCATTTCCCCGGCGGCGGGCCGCAGGAAATGGGCTGGGACCCGCATTATACTTTCGGCAAGAACCAGCTCTATACCCATCCCGGCGGCAAGTATGGCTTCGGTTATCACCTCAAGCCCTTCCGCACCGCGATCGCTGGCGGCGTATCGTCGATCATGCCCTATTACGGGGTGCCGATCGGCGTCACTTATCAGGGCGTGAAATACGAAGAGAACGGCATGGCGTTCTCACGCCAGATCGTGACCGACCTGCTGCGCGGCAAGCTGGGTTTCAAGGGCAACGTCAATTCCGACAGCGGCGTGATCGAACAGCGCGGCTGGGGTCTGGAAAGCTATCGCATCAACCCGGAAACCGGCCGCCCCTATGACCCCGCCGACAGGACGGCCATTGCCATCCGCAGCGGCACCGACGTGCTGTCGGAATTCGCGCGCAACCAGACGATCATTGATCTGGTTGGTTCAGGACGGCTGGGAGAGCGCGAACACATCGACCCCGCAGTGGTGCGCCTGTTGACCGAGCAGTTCCAGCTTGGCCTGTTCGAGAACCCCTATGTCGACGCTGCCGCCGCCCCGGCGGCGATCGGCCGCGCGGAAGATCGCGAACTTGGCCTTGCGGCGCAGCGTCGCTCGATCGTGTTGCTGCAGAACCGCAACAGGCTGCTCCCGCTCAAACCGGGCGCGCGGGTCTATGTCATGGGGTTCGATCCGGCCGCAGCCCGCAATGCCGGACTGCAGGTGGTCGATGGCAACGCCGCCACCCGGACCCCGGTGCCAGCCGGGACGGATGCCGTGCTGATCAAGGTGCAGGTCAGCAATGCCGGGGCGCGGGCCTATTCCTCGCGCGGGGCGGAGCTGGGGGGCAGGGTGGTCGGCCCGGAATTTCCGCTGATTGATCCGCGCACCGGCCAGCGTCAGGCCACGTGGGGGGCGCAGGACCCCTGCGTGTACGAGGCCGATAAGCCCCAACAGGCCGAAACGGCCGATGGCTGTCTGGACAGCGGCCTGATCTTTGGCGGGGCTTTCCCGTGGGAGGCGAACATGCTGGCGCTTTCGGATATGGCCAAGGCGCAAAGCTGGACAATGACCCCGTCTTTGTCCGAAATTCAGGCCGCCATGCGGGAAATTGGCGATCCCGGACGGGTCGTGATCTCGATCTACTTCCGCAACCCCTACATCCTCGACGAGGCTAGCCAGGTGCGCAAGGCCGGGGCCCTGATCGCCACTTTCGGGGTCAGTGATCGCGCGCAGTTCGATGTCTTGACTGGCGCGGCCCGTCCCCAGGGCCGCTTGCCGTTCGCGCTGCCGGCCAACCGCGCGGCGGTGTTGAAGCAGCATCCTGATGCGCCGGGCTATGCCGAAGTGCGCGGCGGTGTGCTGTATCCTTATGGTTTCGGTCTGGGCTATCCGGGGGCTGCGCAAGGTCGCTGAGGTGCCGGGCCTTCCCCTGCGGTCGGGGCAATGGCATGGTCATTCCATGCGTATGTTCCTCCTTCCCATCGCCGCCTTGCTGAGTCCCGGATCGTTGCTGGCTGAAACCCGGCCCGCCCTGTCTCCGCCCGAAATCGTCGCGGTGGCCCCGGCGAGCGACTGGGTGCGGATCGCGCCGGCAGACCTGCTGGTGATGGACCTGGCCCCCACCGCCGCCGGCACGCCCCGCCGCGTGGTGATCCAGCTGCTGCCCGCGCCGTTTTCGCAAGGTTGGACCGGCAATATCCGCAAGCTGGCGGCGGCGCGGTTCTGGGACGGGACCGCCGTAGTCCGCGTGCAGGACAATTACGTCACCCAGTGGGGCGATCCGGATGCGGAGGACAAGGCCAAGGCACGCAAGCTGCCGGATGGCTTGGCGGTGATGGCGGAGAGCGCATATACCGTCGACCAGATCGATATCCAGCTTGCGCAATTCGGAGAGGAACGAACCCCGGAAAGCGAAGCGCAGTGGCGGAAAGACCTGAGCAGCGTGAAACGTGCTCCTCCGCCTGAGCCCAGGCGCAACCCCGACATCATCGGTACGCGAACCCGGTCCGCGCCTGATGGCTGGCACGAACGCGACGCTTATGCGCCCTATGTCCAGTTTCACGCCGGATGGCCGCTTGGTACTGCTGGCAAGAAGGCCGATGCCCGCTTCTGGCCGGTCCACTGCTATGGCATGGTTGGCGCAGGGCGGAACATGTCGCCCGATACCGGCACCGGGGCGGAGCTCTACGCCGTGATCGGCCACGCCCCGCGCCATCTGGACCGCAACATCGCGCTGGTTGGCCGGGTGATCGAGGGGATCGAGCACTTGTCCAGCCTGCCGCGCGGGACCGGGCCGCTGGGGTTCTATGAAACGCCGCAGGAACGCACCGCGATCACCGCCGTCCGCCTCGGCACCGAACTGGCGGACCTGCCGGGGTATGAATACCTCTCCACCGAAAGCGCCAGCTTCGCCCGCTATGCCGACGCCCGCGCCAACCGCCGCGACGCGTTCTTCATCCGGCCCGCCGGCGGCGCGGACATCTGCAATATCCCGGTGCCGGTGCGGCGCGCCAAATGACCGAGCGTATTACCCATACCGGCCCGCTCTGGCGCTGGACGGGGGGCACCAACGGCACCTGGCATTTCCTGACGATTGACGGCGCGGCGGGCGAGGCGCTGTCGGCCACCGCGCTGATGCGGCGGCTGGAGCGGACCATCGGCGGGTTCGGATCGCTGAAAGTGCGTGCGACGATCGGCGATACCGTGTTCGCCACGTCGGTCTTCCCTTCGCGCGAACAGGGCTGGATGCTGCCGGTGAAAGCGGCCGTGCGGCGCAGTGAGGACCTGGCCGAGGGCGATCTGGTCACGGTGACGCTGGAGCTCTGATCCGCATGACGAGCCATTCCGGCGCTGTCCAGACTACGGACAAGCCGGCGAAAGACAGGGCTGCGCACCGGTTGATGCGTTGACGCCCCCACACCCCGAATTTATGCACAATGGAGTTTCTAGATTTGCCATTCAACGAAATGGCGACGCGTTGGATTGCGGCTGATGCACGATGTCACCGTGATCGCGCCAACAGCACAAGAATTCAGCCCGGCGACGGGACTGATGCCGATACATTGGGTACGAACAAGTGGGGAGGATGATGATGAAGCTCGATCTGAAGAGCATTGCGCGCATGGGTGCCAGCACCGGCGCCATGATGCTGGCGCTGACCGGCACGGCCGCGCTGGCCCAGCCGGCCATGGAAGAGGACGCCCAGACCGGCAATGGTGGCATTGCCGAAATTATCGTGACCGCGCAGCGGTCCGAAACCAAGCTTCAGGACACCCCGCTGTCGATCGTCGCGGTCGGTGGGCCGGAACTGGAACGCCAGGGCACCGATAGCCTGGCCGGGTTCGATACCTTCATTCCCAACGTCACCATCGGCGGCACTGCCGCGCAGGGTAACGCGATCATCAACGTCGCGATCCGCGGGATCGGTGGCGCGCCGCAGGGCTTCATCACCCAGGAAGGCGCCGTCGGCATCTATGTCGACGATATTCTGTTCGCCCGCCCCAACGGCGCGCTGCTGGATCTGCTGGACGTTGAGCGCGTCGAAGTGCTGCGCGGGCCGCAAGGCACGCTGTTCGGCCGCAACACGGCGGGCGGCGCGATCCGCTATGTCACCAAGCAACCGGCTGACAAGCTGGAAGGTTCGATCAAGGTCGCCGCTGGCCAGCGTGACCGGTTCGATGTGTCTGGCATGCTGAACCTGCCGCTGGGCGATACGCTGGCAGCGCGCTTCTCGTTCGCGAAGAAGAGCCGCGATGGCTATGTCCGCCGGATCATCGATAATTCCTATGTCGGCGGCGGTGATTCCACCACGATGCGCGGTCAGCTGCGCTGGAACCCGACCAGCCGTCTGGAAGTGGGCCTGTCGGCCGACCTGATCCGCACCAGCGACAATGGCCAGCCCTCGCTTTCGACGAACTTTTCGCCGACGGACCTCTATCCGGCCGCGCTCTATGGCGTGAGCATTCCGGGCGATCCGCCGCCAAGCCCGGCCGCCTACAACTCGCTGCGCGCCACCGCGCCGCTCTCGGTCTCGCCTTCGGGCTACACCAACGCGGCGTCGGACTTTGCGTTCTATTACGGCCAGGTGCGCGGCAAGTATGAGATCTACGGCGGCCTGACGCCGGACCTCAACAAGTTCAAGAGCTATGGCCTGACCGGGACCATCGCCTATGAGCTGACCGA
>VFQS010000901.1_pt1 | contig 29423 bp, 28 predicted proteins | sample 3512361 | NCBI WGS metagenome assembly VFQS01 (sample SAMN10412375, study PRJNA504923) | tailings metagenome | isolation source: Relicate 1 Philex TSF3 active mining | place: Philippines
ACTGGCTGCCGGGCAGGCGGTAGGGAACGCTCGGGGTGCCGATGGGCATGGCGGAACGGGTGTGGGGGGCCGGAGTTGGGGGAGTGGATGGGGGTGAACCGGGGGCGGCGGCGGGCCGGAGCCTCAGCCGATGCCGGGGTTGCCGGGGCTGGCGCCCACCGGCACGGGGGCCGGCAGCTTCTGGCTGGTGAGCACGCGGTCGATCAGGCCGTACTCCACGGCCTGCTCGGCGGTGAGGTAGGTCATGCGGTCGGAATCGCGGGCCAGCTCCTCCACGCTCCTGCCGGTGTTGGTGGAGAGCATCTCCAGCATGGTGTGCTTGTTGTGCAGCACCTCCTTGGCCCGGATCTGGATGTCGCTGGCCTGGCCGCGGGCGCCGCTGCGGGGTTGGTGCAGCACGATCGAGGCGTGGGGCAGGGCGGCGCGGTGGCCCTTGGTGCCGGCGCTGAGGATCATCGCGGCGGTGCCCATCGCCTGGCCGATGCAGATCGTGTGCACCGGCGGCTTCACGTAGCGGATCGTGTCGGCGATGGCGAAGGCCTCGGTTTCGAAGCCGATGGCATCGCCGGAATACCAGCTCGTGCCGGTGGAGTTGATGTAGAAGAAGATCGGCTTGTCCGGGTTGTCGAACTCCAGATAGAGCAGCTGGGCGATGATCAGCTCGGTCACGTCGATGCCCATCTGACGTTTGGCATCGTCGTCGCTGAACAGCGGCAGACCCAGGTACACGATCCGCTCCTTGAGCAGCAGCGAGGGCAGGTCCGGCGGCGGCGTGCGCAGCACGGCCGAATCGCCGTAGTAAGGGGCCGACACGCTCATCCGCACTGATCCTCAGGCCTGAAGCAGGAGCCTAGCGGTGCCGAACGGCCCGATGCCCGCCGCGGCTGCGGGATTTCCGCCCGGACCTACCGGACCTAGCGGCCCGATCGGCCGCCGGGCCTCTCGCCGCTGCGCTCGCTCCGGCGCGGGCCGCCCCTCTCCTCGCCGCGCTCGGCCTTCTCGCCGGCTTTTTCCCCGGCTTTCTCGGCGCTCTTGTCGCTCTTGTCGCCGGCCTTCTCCGCGGCCTTCTCGGCCTTCTCGGGCTTCTCGCCTTTCTCGGGCTTCTCGCCCGCCGCTTCGGCGCCGCGCTCGCAGCGGGCGAACACCATCCGGCCGGTGGGGGTCTGCAGGGCGCCGGTCACCGTGACCGCCAGCCGCTCGCCGATCCGCTGGCGGGCGTCCTCCACCACCACCATGGTGCCGTCCTCCAGGTAGCCCACGCCCTGGTCCGCCTCGCGGCCCTCGCGCACGATCTTGATCTGCAGGCCGTCGCCCGGCAGCACCTCGGGCCGCAGGGCGATCACCAGTTCGCTCAGGTTGAGCACCCGCAGGTCCTGCACCTCCCCCACCTTGGCCAGGTTGTAGTCGGTGGTGAGCAGGGTGCCGCCCGTGTCGGCGGTGAGGCGCAGCAGCTTCTCATCGGCGCCGTTGCCCTCGTAGCGGGTGCTGTTCACCACCAGGCGGCGGCCATAGGCCTCGCGCAGCTCGGCCAGCAGCTTGAGGCCGCGGCGGCCCTTGCCCCGCTTGTCGGCGCTGGCGGAATCGGCCAGGGCCTGCAGCTCGTCGATCACGGCCTGGGCCACGATCACCTGGCCCTCCAGCAGCCCGGAATCGAGCAGGCCGCGGATGCGGCCATCGATGATCACGCTGGTGTCGAGGATCTTGGCGCTGGCCGGCTGCAGCACCCCCTCGGCCACCAGCAGCGCCTCGGTGCTGCTGGGGTTGAACAGACGCAGCAGGGTGCGGCCGTGCACCTCGGCCAGGTTGTAGCCGAGCACCCCGAAGAACACGTTGCTGAGCACCGCCGCCAGCGGCTTCACCAGCACCACCTCCCAGGGAAGCGGCAGCAGCAGGATCGGCGCCAGCAGCAGGTTGGCCACCAGCAGCCCCAGGATCAGGCCCACGGCCCGGCTGATCAGCAGGTCGGTGGGCATGCTGCGCACCTGCACCATCAGGCGGCGGCGCAGCTGCTGGAAGAAGAAGCCGGCGATCAGGCCGAAGAAGGCGCCGAAGCCCCCCAGCACCATGCGCAGCCCCTCCACGTTGGTGGCCTGCAGCAGCAGCTTCTCCGGCAGCAGATCCACCCCGAGCCAGCCCGTGGCGGCCCCGGACACCAGGAAGAGCAGCAGGATGAGGGGGTCCACCATGTTCCGCGTTCTCCGTTCCGCGTTCTCGTTCCGGGGGGTCCGGGCGTCGGCCCGCGGCTGCTCGTCAGTTCCGTGAGGCAGCTTGCCCGATCGCCGGTGCTTTGGCCGGAGGGGGTTACCGCCCTTGATGTCCGTGTCCGCCGCCAGCCCGCACCCGTGGCCGCCCCGCAGTGCCTACGTGCACGTGCCCTTCTGCCACCGCCGCTGCTTCTACTGCGATTTCCCGATCGTGCCGCTCGGCGACCGGGCCGACGGCGAACACTCCGCCTCGATCGCCGCCTATCTCGGCCTGCTGCACCGCGAGATCGCCGCCGCCCCGGCGGGGCCGCCGCTCTCCACCGTGTACCTCGGCGGCGGCACCCCCTCGATGCTCACGGACCACCAGGTGGCCGGCCTGCTGCAGGCCCTGGCCGGCCGCTACGGCCTGGCCCCCGGCGCGGAGGTGACCCTGGAGCTCGATCCGGCCGGCTTCGACCGCCAGCGCCTCGACGGCGTGCTCGCCGCCGGCGTGAACCGGGTGAGCCTGGGCGGCCAGAGCTTCGATGACGCGGTGCTGGCCTCCCTGGGGCGCCGCCATCGCCGCGCCGATCTGCTGGAGTCGTGCCGCTGGCTGCGCCAGGCCCGCCGCGATGGGCGGCTGCACAGCTGGAGCCTCGACCTGATCCAGGGCCTGCCGGGCCACGATCTGCCCCACTGGCGCCGCCAGCTCGCCCAGGCCATCGGCGTCGCTGCGCCCCACCTCTCGATCTACGACCTCAGCGTGGAGCCCGGCACCGTGTTCGCCCGGCGGCAGGAGCAGGGCGCCCTTGATCTGCCCGGCGACGACCTGGCCGCTGACCTGATGGAGTGCACTGCCCACACCCTGGCCGCCGCCGGCTACGGCCGCTACGAGATCTCCAGCTACGCCCTGCCGGGCCACGCCTCCCGCCACAACCGCGTGTACTGGAGCGGCGTGGGCTGGTGGGGCTTCGGCCTCGGCGCCACCGCTGCCCCCTGGGGGCGGCGCGAGGCACGGCCGCGCACCCGCGATGGCTACGCCGCCTGGCTGGAGGGCTGGGAGGCCGGGCAGGCCGCCACGGCCGCGCCCCTGGCCTGCCAGCCCCCCGTCGCGATGCCGGGCGATGAACGGCTGCTGGTGGGCCTGCGCCGGCGGGAGGGGGTGGCGATGGCCGGTCTGCTGCGGGAGTGCGGTCTGCCGCCCGGTGCGCCCGATGCGCTGCGGCGCCGCCTGGCGCCGTTCGAGCGGGAGGGGCTGCTGCTGGTGGAGGGCGGGCGCTGGCGCCTGAGCGATCCGGCCGGGTTCGCCCTCAGCAATGCGGTGCTGCGGGAGCTGCTGGCGTGGTGGGAGGAGTGCTGCGGGAGCCCTGCTGCGCCTTGATCCAGCCGCGCAGGGCCTCCACCGCCAGGCCGCGGCCGTCGATCAGGGGCGGCGAGAAGGGGGGCTGGCGGCTGGTCAGCCCCAGCAGATCGGCCGTGACCCGCACCTGGCCATCGCAGCCCTCGCCGGCGCCGATGCCGATCACCGGAATCGCCAGCTCGGCCGTGATGGCGGCGGCCAGATCCGCCGGCACGTGCTCGAGCACCAGGGCGAAGCAGCCCGCCGCTTCCAGGGCCGCGGCCTGGCGCTGCAGCCGCTCCCGGGCCGCCGGCTCGGTGGCCTGGCGGCGGTAGCCGAGCTGGTGCACCGCCTGGGGGGTGAGGCCGAGGTGGCCCATCACCGGGATGCCGGTGCGCACCAGCCGGTCGATCACGGCCATGGTCTCCGGTTCGGCCCCTTCGAGCTTCACGGCGGCGGCCGGCGATTCCTTCAGCACCCGGCCGGCGGCCGCCACCGCCGCATCGAGGCCGCACTGGTAGCTGAGGAAGGGCAGGTCGCAGATGATCGTGGGCGGGCTTCCCTGCCCCTGCAGGCCCCGGCCCACGGCGCGGCAGTGGTGCAGCATCTCCTCGAGCGTCACCGGCAGGGTGGTGGCGTGGCCGAGCACGGTCATCGCCAGGGAATCGCCCACCAGCACCGCATCCGCGCCGGCCTCGGCCACCAGGGCGGCGGAAAGGGCATCCCAGGCCGTCAGCACGGTGATGCTGAGCCCAGCCTGCTTGCGCCGCACCAGATCACCGGGTCGCTGGGGCAAGGCTGTCGCTGCGGCAGGGCCCATTGCTAGCATCCAACCGACTCGGATCCATGCGGCTCCGACGCCCAAACCTGGTCAGGACCGGAAGGCAGCAGCCACACGGGATGCTCAGGGCAGGCGTGGTCTCCGGGTCACCCCATTTCCTCAACCCGTGCGCCCCTCCCCCGCGGCGGTGGCCGCCAGGGCCACGAAACACTTGCGCGGTTGACCATCCCGCGAGCGCAACGGGAACTCGAGCGCCATGCGAAAAAGGCTCCAGGGTTCAGCCCTGGAGCCCTTGGCTGCGGCCGGCACGGGCGCAGAGGCCCTGAAGCGGCCGTGCACCCGTTCAGTCGATCCGGCTCTGGCGGTTGAGCAGGAAGGGCGGGATCATCGCGCCCCGCTCCTCGGCCGAGCCGCCGAGGGGGTGGGGAAAGGGGGCGGTGCTGGCGGCGGAGGGCCGCTCAGGCCGGTAGGTGCCGCCGCTCTCGAAGCCGGTGGCGATCACGGTCACGTGGATCTCGCCTTCGAGGGCATCGTCCACCACGGCCCCCACGATGATGTTGGCGTCGGGGTCCACCACGTCGTAGATCACTTCCGAGGCGGTGGTCATGTCCTCGAGGGTCATGTCCTTGCCGCCGGAGATGTTGATCACGCAGCCCTTCGCGCCATCGATGCGGGCGGCCTCGAGCAGGGGGCTGCTGATGGCGGCCTGAGCAGCTTCGGTGGCACGGGAGCGGCCGGAGCCCACACCGAGCCCGAGCAGGGCGGTGCCGGCATCGGTCATCACGGAGCGCACATCGGCGAAGTCAACGTTCACCAAGCCGGGTTTGGTGATGATGTCGCTGATGCCCTTCACGCCCATGCGCAGCACGTCGTCGGCGGCACGGAAGGCATCCTGCAGCGGGGCACCTGCGATGGCCTCGCGCAGGCGGTCGTTGGGGATGACGATCAACGTGTCCACATGCTCTGAAAGCCGGGCGATGCCTTCCTCGGCCTGACGCATGCGCCGGCGACCTTCAAAGCCGAACGGCTTGGTGACGATGCCCACGGTGAGGGCCCCGCATTCCTTGGCCACTTCAGCCACCACCGGAGCCGCACCGGTGCCGGTGCCGCCGCCCATGCCGGCGGCGATGAACACCAGATCGGTGCCCTGCAGGGTTTGGGCGAGATCGGCTCGGGATTCCTCAGCGGCCTTCTGGCCGATGGCTGGGTTGCCGCCGGCACCAAGGCCGCGGGTCAGTTTCTGGCCCAGCTGCACCCGTTGTTTCGCAGCTGATTGCAACAAAGCCTGGGCATCGGTGTTGAGCACGCGATAGCCCACACCTTGCAAATCCGAAGCGATCATGCGGTTCACGGCATTGCTGCCGCCGCCGCCCACTCCGATCACTTCGATGCGGGCCGATTGACTGGGCACGATCCCGCTCGCTCCATTGCTGCTGGCACTGAGGCCTTCAGCTGCGATCTCCATAGAAGGTCCCATGCCTGTGGTGCTGCGCAGCATTATGTCGTTGATCTGTTCGATCAGCCGCAGGAATCATCACACCTTTGCCGGTAGAAACCGCTGAAGCAATCGGCTGTCACCGTTTGCACGTCGTCTAGTCGGCTGAAAGGGGGGGGGCTGCCGGGGGTGGCGCGCCTGATGCCGGCTTTGGTCGATTTGCCTGGGCTGTGGCTTTCTGCAGGGTGGCGATGCTGAGTCGGCCTTTGCCCGGTAGGCCAAGTTCGGGTTGCTCAGGATCGCTCAGATCGATCGATTGGATCTTGAGCGTTTTGATCTGCTTGGGCAGGTGGGTGGAGAGATGGCGCAACACATCCAGCCGGCGGCTCAAGCGTTCATCCGGCAGTCCGAGATGCACATCACCGAGGGCGGCCGTGCGCAACCACAGGCTGCCGTTGGGCTCGAAACGCACCTGCTGCAGGGTGCTGCCCAGCTGATCCTCCTGGGCGATCACCTCCGCCAAAGGAGCGCGCAGGCGCTCCTGCCAGCCCATCACCATCACCTGAGGGGTGCGATTGGCGCCGCTGCCTCGCTTCTGGCGGCTGGTCATCCAGTTGCCGAGGCGATCCACATAACCCCGCTCCATCCCTTTGCTCGTGCGGCGCTGGGCCTGGGCCACCGCCTCGCGTTCCACCAGGCTGATGCGGAGCCGCGGCGGCAACATCAACCGGCTCACTTGCACTTGTTCCACCGGGAGGCCCGCTGCCAGGCGCTGCGCCAGATCCTGCGGTTTGAGGCTCAACAGCGGCTGGGGCAGCTGCAGCTGCGCTTCACGGATCACCTGCTCACGGCTCACCTGCGAGCTGCCCAGCACCTCGATCTGATCGGGATTGCGCAGCACCCAGCCTTCGCGCAGCAGGCCCCAGCCCAAACCCGCCGCCGCTGCGCTGAACAGCGTGATCCGCCACAGCTGGCGCAGCCGCTCCTGGCGGCGTTGCTGGCGCAGTTGCCGCCGCCGCTCAGGGGCGATGATCGGAGGAGTTCGGGTTTGGCTCACAGCTCGCAGCGCGAGCGCGCCATCAGCTCCGTGATCCAGCGGCGGGCTCGATCGGCATCAGCGAAAGGCACGTCCTTGTGATCGTGGCCGCTGATCAGGCGCAGCCGGCAGGCTCCCTGGGATTCATCGGTGAGCGGGGCTTCCCCCGATCCCAGCGCCAGCAACTCCACCTTTTCGAGGGTTTTGACCTGGAACTCGCCCTGCTCCACGAGCTTGCCCGATTCGAACACGCTCCAGGCGAGCACCCCGTTGATCAGGCGTGCACCTCCGCAATCATCGAGCTTGGAGAGTTCAGCACCTTCGGCCCACTCCCGGAACAGCCGCTGCCGCCGCCGCTCCAGCCAGCCCAGGGCTGTGATCAGGGGGAACACCACCAGCAGTGGCAGCCAGAGCAACCCGTGACTCATGCCGCTTCAGCCCTCCTGCCGATTGCTGGTTGGCCCGATTCTTGCGCCAGTTGCACCAGTTGGTGCACCAGCTCCTCAAGCGGTAACCCGCTGGCCTCCCAGAGCATCGGGTACATGCTCTGGCTGGTGAAGCCCGGCAGGGTGTTGATCTCGTTGAGCCAGAGGGCGCCGCTGGTTTCATCGTGGAAGAAGTCCACCCGGGCCTGGCCGGTGGCGCCCACGGCGCGGCAGGCGGCGATCGCCATCGCCCGGGCGGCTTCGGCCAGATCCTGCGGCACCTGGGCCGGGATCACGGTGTGGCTGAGGCCGTCGCTGTACTTGGTCTCGTAGTCGTACCAGTCGGCATCGAAGCGGATCTCGCCGAGCACCGAGGCCTCCAGCCGGCGCCCGCCCAGCACGGCGCACTCCAGCTCCCGGGCCGGCACGCCCTGCTCCACCACCAGCCGCGGGTCGAGGTCCGCGGCGAGCCGCAGGCCCGCCAGCAGCCCGGCGCGGTCGGTGGCCTTGCTGATCCCCACGGAGGAGCCCAGGTTGGCCGGCTTCACGAAACAGGGGTAGCCCAGCTCCGCCTCGAGCCGATCGAGCAGCGGCTCCGGGTTTCCCTCCAGATCGCCGGCCTCCACGCAGGCGTAGGGCACCTGGGGCAGGCCCGCGGCGGCGAAGGCGGCCTTCATCGCCTGCTTGTCCATCCCCACCGCCGAGCCGAGCACGCCCGAGCCCACGAAGGGCACCCGCATCAGGCTGAACAGGCCCTGGATTGTGCCGTCCTCGCCGTTGGGCCCGTGCAGCACCGGATACCAGACCTCCACCTCCAGGGCGCCCTCGGGCAGGCCCGTGAAGCCGCCCCGCGCCGGGGCATCGGGCAGGTCGGCGGCCTCCGCCGGCAGGCCCCGCTCCAGCACGGCCTCGGCCACGGCCGGCGGCCACCAGCAGCCGCGCCGGTCGATGTAGAAGCAGCTCACCCGGTAGCGGCCGGCGTTGGCCCCCCGGCGCAGCGCCCCCACCACGGTGACGGCCGAGCGGATCGAAACGGCGTGCTCACCGGAGTCGCCCCCGAACACCAGGCCGACGTGGGTGGGGGACTCAGACGCCATGGCGGGCCGACAACGGCGCCAAAGGTATCAGCGATCGCCGGCCGAGCGGCCCGCCTCCTCCGGCACGCCGCTGAGCGAGAAGGCGCGCACCGCGTCGATCCGCACCGGCACCAGATCGCCGGGGGCGTACCGGCCGCCGCCGGGCCGGGCCGCCGGGAAGAAGGTGAGGCGGTTGGTGCGGGTGCGCCCCATCAGCTGGCTGTCGTCGCGCGGGTTCACCCCCTCGGCCAGCACCTCCTCAAGCCGGTGCAGGTAGCGCTGGCTCCGCTCCCGGGCCCGGCGCTCCACCACGGCGTTGATCTCCTGCAGCCGCTCCACCTTCACCTCCTCCGGCAGCTGGTCGGGCCAGTCGGCGGCCGGGGTGCCGGGGCGGGGCGAGTAGGCGGCGGTGTTCACCTGGTCGAAGCCGATCTCCTCGATCAGGGCGAGGGTGCGGCGGAACTGGGCGTCGCTCTCGCCGGGGAAGGCCACGATCACGTCGGCGCTGATCGCCGCATCGGGCATGCGCTCGCGGATCCGGTCGATGATGCGCCGGTAGCGGTCCACCGTGTAGCCCCGCGCCATCGCCCGCAGCACCTCGTCGTCGCCGCTCTGGAAGGGGATGTGGAAGTGCTCGCACACCTTGTCGAGGTCGGCGCAGGCCTCGATCAGCCGGTCGGTGAAGTAGCGGGGGTGGCTGGTGGCAAAGCGGATCCGCTCGATGCCACGCACGTCGTGCACGTGGTGCAGCAGATCGGTGAGGGTGTGGCGGCGGCGCCCCTCCGGGGTGATGCCGGGCAGGTCGCGGCCGTAGGCATCGATGTTCTGGCCGAGCAGGGTCACCTCGCGGAAGCCGCGGGCCGCCAGCCCCTCCATCTCCAGCCGGATCGCCTCGGGCAGGCGCGACTGCTCCCGGCCCCGCACCGAGGGCACCACGCAGTAGGTGCAGCGCTCGTTGCAGCCGTAGATCACGTTCACCCAGGCGCAGACGCTGCTGTCGCGCCGGGCGGCGGTGATGTCTTCAAGGATGTGGTGCTCCTCGGTGGCCACCACCTGCTGGCCGCTCTCCACCTGGGCCAGCAGGCTGGCCAGCCGGTTGGCGTGCTGGGGGCCCATCACGAGGTCGAGCTCGGGCACCCGCCGCAGCAGGGCCGCCCCCTCCTGCTGGGCCACGCAGCCGGCCACGATCAGGGTGAGGGCGGGGTTGCTGCGCTTGCGCAGGGCCTGGCGCCCCAGGTAGCTGTACACCTTCTGCTCCGCGTTGTCGCGGATCGTGCAGGTGTTGTAGAGCACCAGATCGGCGCTGTGCTCGTCGTCGCCGGCGCTGTAGCCGAGGCTCTCGAGGATGCCCGCCATCCGCTCGGAATCCGCCTTGTTCATCTGGCAGCCGAAGGTGGTGATCCAGTAGCTGCCGCGGCCGGCGACCGGGGCGGCGGCTGGCTCCTGGTCGGTCCGCGCCGGAGCCGTCGGCTCGGGGCTGGCTGGGGTGGCGGTTGTGGTCATGGCGCCCAGTTTCGGGCATCGCTGGTCCCGGGGTGTCCGCGCCGGCCGCACCGTGGCGGTGCTCCGTCGCCCATGCCACGCTGGACTCCAGAGGGCACCCGGGGCCGTCCATGCGCTGTCGCCTGCACCGCTTCAGCCTCACCAAGGCGGTGCCGCTGGCGATCAGCCGGGGCACCACCGCCGCGGTGGAGCACCTGCTCGTGAGCGTGGAGCACGGCGGCATCACCGGCTTCGGCGAAACCGGCGGCTTCGACACCGGCCATCGCCGCTACGGCACCGAGGCGATCGAGGCCGAGCTGCAGGCGCTGCTGCCGCGCCTCGAGCCGCTCGAGCCCGAACCCCTGCAGTGCCTCGAACCGCTGCTGGAGGGGCTCTCGCCGCCGGCCCGCTGCGGCCTCGATCTGGCCCTGCACGACTGGTGGGGCAAGCGGCTCGGCCTGCCCCTGAGCCGCCTCTGGGGCCTCGATGGCGCTCGCGCGGTGGCCACCAGCGTGACCCTCGGCCTGGGCTCGGTGGAGCAGGTGCTGGCCCGGCTGGAGCGCTGGTGGGACCAGCTGCCCGCCAGCCGCATCAAGCTCAAGCTCGGCAGCCCCGATGGCCCCGACCACGACCGCGCCCTGGTGGAAGCGGTGGCCGCCGCCCTGGAGCGGCGCCGCCAGGAGCGGGGCGAGCCGCTCGAGCTGCAGGTGGATGCCAACGGCGGCTGGACGGCCGGCACGGCCCGGGCCCTGCTGCCCTGGCTGGCCGACCGCGGCGTGGTGCTGGTGGAGCAGCCGCTGCCGGCCCTGGAGGACCCCGAGGCCGACAGTGCCGGTTTCGCCGATCTCGAGCTCGACTGCCCCCTGCCGCTGGTGGCCGATGAGAGCTGCTGGAACACCCGGGACGTGGTGCGGCTGGCGCCCTACGTGGATGGCATCAACATCAAGCTGCTCAAGAGCGGCGGCCTGGCCGAGGCGCTGCTGATGGCCAGGCTCGCCCACCGCCTCGGCCTCGGCGTGATGGTGGGCTGCTACTCCGACAGCGGCCTGCTCAACGGCGCCGCCGCCCAGCTGCTGCCCCTGGTGCAGTGGCCCGACCTCGACAGCCACCTCAACCTCGTGGACGACCCCTTCAGCGGGCCGCCCCTGGAGGGCGACCGCCTGCGCGCCGGGGCGCTGCCGGGCCTCGGGGTGACGCTCCAGCCCGGTTCCCCCCTCGCCCGCCATCGCGATGCTCAGCCCTGACGATCCGGTGGTGCTGCTCCAGCACCACGGCCTCGACAATCTCAGCGGCAAGACCGGCCTCACCCTGCTGCGCTACCGATCGGGGCCGGTGCACGCCGTGGTGGATCCCAGCCACGCCGGCGCCTCGCTGCCGAAGGTGTGCGGCATCGCCCGCGATGTGCCCGTGGTGGCCTCCCTGGCCGAGGCCCTGCCCCTGCTGCCCGCCGACCGCCGGGCCGTGGCCGTGGTGGGCCTGGCCCCCTCCGGCGGCCGGCTGCCGCCGGAGCTCCGCGCCGATCTGGCGGTGGCGCTGCGGGCCGGCCTGTGCGTGGCCAGCGGTCTCCACACCCGCCTCGCCGAGGATCCCGAGCTCGCCGCGCTCTGCCGCCCCGGCAGCTGGATCTGGGATCTGCGCCGCGAGCCGGCCGACCTGCCCGTCGCCTCGGCCCGGGCGGCCCTGCTGCCCTGCCGCCGCGTGCTCGCCGTCGGCAGCGACATGTCGGTGGGGAAGATGAGCGCCTGCCTGGAGATCGAGGCCGCCGCCCGCCGCAGCGGCGTGGAGGCCCGCTTCGTGGGCACGGGCCAGGCGGGGATCCTGATCAGCGGAGCCGGGGTGGCCCTCGATGCCGTGCGGGTCGACTGGGCCGCCGGTGCCGTGGAGCAGGCCGTGCTGCAGGCGGCCGAGGGGGCCGGTGGCGAGGCCCTGGTGCTGGTGGAGGGCCAGGGCTCGCTCTGCCACCCCGGCTCCACCGCCACCCTGCCCCTGCTGCGCGGCAGCCAGCCCACCGCCCTGCTGCTGGTGCACCGCGCCGGCCAGCGGGCCATCCGCAACCAGGACCACATCCCGCTGCCGCCCCTGCCGCAGCTGATCCACAGCCTCGAGGCCCTGGCGGCGCTGGGTCGCCCCCACACCGCCACGCCACCGCCGCGGGTGGTGGCGATCGCCCTCAACACGGGCCACCTCGGCGAGCAGGAGGCCGCGGCCGCCATCGCCGCCACGCTGGAGGAAACCGGCCTGCCCTGCGCCGATCCCGTGCGCCAGGGCGGCGAGGCCCTGCTGCCCCCGCTGCTGGCCTGAGGGCGGGCACAAAAAAGCCCACCGCTGAGGGTGGGCTTCCGAACGAATCAAGGGCGAGCGAGGGGACTCGAACCCCCGAATGGTGGCGCCACAAGCCACTGCCTTAACCACTTGGCGACGCCCGCCGCGTCGTCACGACCTTACACCAGCAGCTGTACTCAGCCGCCGGCGGCCTGTTGCCGCAGCTGCTGCGCGGCCTCGTGCATCATCCGCATCGTGTCGGAATCGCCGTGGGCCACCTTCACCGGGTGCAGAAACATGCTGTCGGAGGCGAGGAAGTCGCGGATGAAGTCGGGATCGGCCGCCTGGGCCCGGTCCTGGCCCCAGAGCAGGGTGCCCGGCCGCAGCCGCACCGGCCGGCCGTGGCTGTCGGCGCTGTTGAACAGGGCGGTGGGCAGGGCCACCTCGGGGAATACGTTGGCGGCCACCAGCGGGCTGAGCCTGTCGAGGAAGTCGGGCAGGAGGCGCCGGTCCAGGCCGAAGCAATCGCTCACCCCGTGGAAGAGGCTGTTGGTGGAGGCCGCTGGGTAGAGCCCCTCGAAGCCGTTGCCGTGCATCGGATCCAGCTGGTTCAGCAGGGAGTGGCGCACCCGCGGCGTCCACATCCAGAGCTCGTTGTTGAAGTGGAAAGGGTGGCGGGCCTGGAAGATGCCGCCATGGCCCGCATCCAGATCGGCCAGCACCTGCTCGGAGTCGAAGGCCGGATGCAGCAGCAGGTCGTCCTGCACGAACAGGAAGGCCTCGCACTCCTCGGCGCGGCCGCTGCGCAGCTGCTCCTGCAGGTAGCTGTGCACGAGGCCGTGGAACTGGAGCGAGCCGTAGGGGTAGGCGAAGTAGTGGGGGTGACGCGGCGCCGCACAGGGCAGCACGAAATCGATCACCGGGAAGCGATCCCGGTAGTAGTCGTGCACGCCCGGGCAGTTGCGCACGAAGTTGTGGTTGTAGATCACCACCAGCCGGCAGTGGCGCCCCTGGGGCGCCGGGCCATGGTCGGCCGCGCAGCCATCGAGGTAGGAGGCGGCCAGCTCCCGGCCGAGGCAGTGGCGCAGCAGCGTGTAGATCTGGAAGTCGTTGAGCCGGCGGCGGGCCTCGGCCGGGAAGAGCGGGTTGAGCACGGCCCCGTGCTCCGCCGGCACCCCCGCGGTGGCGGGCTCCACCATTTTCTGGTGGGTGTACTGGCCCTCGCCGTTCACGAACCAGCGGCTCACGTGGCCGATGGAATCGAACCGGAAGAAATCCACGCGGGCCCAGCTGCCCGTTTCGTTGTTGCCGGGATCGGGGTGGAGGCTGGCCCCCACCAGCCGGTACACCTCGTCCGGGGCGCTGTCCGGCCGGATGGATCCGTCCGGGGTGTAGGGAACGGAGAGCGGCAGGCAGCGGCCGTCGGCGTGCTCGAGGCAGAGCTGCTGGCTGGCGTTGAAGAGGAGACGGGGGGCCATGGAAGCGCTCAGCGGCCCGCCGCGAGGGCGCGTTCGCAGTCGGCGAGCCAGAGCCTCAGCAGCTGCAGCTCGCGCTCCTCCACGATGCCCTCCTGGCGCAGGGCCTCGTAGATGGCCAGGAGATTCTCCGGAATCCCCCGCTCGGGGCTGGCTGTGGCGGTGGCGATCTCGAGGGCGCGGCGGCCGGTGAGGTACATCGGCACCTCCGATTCCAGGTCGCGCAGGTAGTCGTGGGCGTTGCGGTCCTGGAACACGGTGGCGGGGGTGAAGGCCAGCCGCAGGCCGGCGGCCCAGAGCACCGGCTGCGCCACCAGGCCGCGCAGGATGTCGGTGTAGCGGAAGGTCACGTAGGCCGGCAGGTACATCAGCGGCAGCAGCTCGCGCCGGAAGGCCGTGTTCTGGCTGTTGAAGGGGCACACCACCCCGGGCGGCAGGCTCACGGCCGGCCGGTCGAGGAAGGTGCAGGGCTGGTTCGAGGTGAGCCGGTAGATGGCATCCACATCCGGATCGCCATTGGCCAGGCCCTGCCACACGCCGATGCGCGCATCCGCCGGGGCCTCGCTCAGCAGGGGCGGCTCCGCGTGCGAGGCGGTGATCCGGTCGAGGGGCAGACCGCGGGGCCAGATCGGCTGCTCGCTGAAGTAGCGGTACACATTGAGGTGGCAGGGCTCATCCCCGCCGGGGCGCAGCTCGTGGCGGCAGTCGAGGCTCCAGATCGCGCCGTCGCAGCCGTCGAGCAGGCCGTTGTCATCGTCGGTGTCGAAGAGGATCTCGGCACCCGCCGCCGCCGCCTCCAGATACCCCACCATCTTGCGGCAGTAGTGGTTGAAGGGCAGCGTGCCCAGCAGCGACCAGGGCAGGGCCTCCTGGTTGGCCACGCTGAGGAAGCGGACGCCCTCGAGTGAATACTCCGGCGGCGATTTGCGATCGCCCACCACCACCACGGCGTCGAACCGGGGCGAGGCCGCGAAGCTGGCCACCGAGGCGGTGGGCGGGAAGATGGAGGTGATCACGCAGGTGGCGTTCACGGCCGCACTCACCCCGCCGGGTGCAAGGAACTTGCGGCAGGCTATCCGGCATGCGGCGGAGCGGGGTGATCGGCCGGCACCGCGGCGGCGCACCAGGTCTGCGAACCTGTGGGCGGATCCCTGGAGTTCCCGGCGTGCCGGACCCTCTCCCAGCGGCCCGCCGCTGGTCGCTTCCCTACCTGCCGGTGCTGCTGCCGCGGCTGCTGGCGGCGGGCCTCGGGGCCGGGCTGGTGTGCACCAACCCTGATGCCGCCGCCTTTGAGCAGTTCGCCGGTGAGGAGCTGGTGCGGCTCCTCGGCGAGGAGATCTGCGGCGAAGAGGCGATGCCGCTGATGCTGCGCCTGCTCCTGCGCGACTGCCCCCAGCTGATCCGCACCCAGCGGCTCGCCCTCGCCCGCCTGGCGGCCGAGCACACCCGCCGCCGCAACCTCGCCCTGTTCAGCCTCTACCGCACCGAGATCGGCGGCCAGCAGCTGCTGCCGGGCTGGCGCCTGCCCCGCTACCGCGCCATCACCCTGGCGGCAGCCGGACGCTTCCTGGTGCTCGAGGCCCGCGAGGACCGGGCCGAGGCGGCCCCATGAGCAGCCTGCTGCCGCCGCTGCGGATCCCGCGCGCCCTGCTCGATCCCTGCGCCGGCCACCTGCCCGCCGCCGATGCGGAGGGCCTGCTCAGCGTGCAGGTGGAGCACCGCGACGGGCGCATCACGGCGCTGCGCCCCTGGAGCGGCGCCCCCGGCCCGCTGCCCCTGGCCTTCACCCCCCTGGTGGAGCCCCACGCCCACCTCGACAAGGCCTACAGCGCCGTGGAGCCGGGCCCCGACGGCAGCCTGCCGCCGCCCCCGGGCAGCATGGCCGAGGCCCTGGCCGCCAACCTGCGCGAGATGGAGGCCCGCACCGCCGAGCGGGTGCGCCGCCGCGCCCAGCAGGCCCTGGAGCGGGCCTGGCGCCATGGCCTGCGGGCCGTGCGCAGCCATGTCGACAGCCTGGGGGCCGCCGCCGGGCCGGCCTGGGACGAGCTCGACGCGCTGCGGGCGGCCTGGGCGGATCGCATCGAGCTGCAGCTCGTGGCCCTGGTGCCCCTGCACCACTGGCGCACGCCGGAGGGGGCGGCCCTGGCGGCCCGGGTCGGGGCCCGGGGCGGCTGGCTCGGCGGTGTGGTGGGCGATCCCTACCCGAGCGGTCCCGCCGACCGCCTGGGGCTGCGGGCCCTGCTCGAGCTGGCCGAGCGCCACGGCTGCGGCATCGACCTGCACATCGATGAATCGGCGCGGCGGCCCGGCCAGGGGGTGGCCCAGCTCTGCGCCGTTCTGGAGCAGGGCCGCGGCAGTGTGCCCATCACCTGCAGCCACGCCAGCAGCCTCTCCCTGATGCCCGATGGCGCCCTGCGCCGCCTGGCCGATCGCCTGGCCGCCCAGGAGGTGTCGGTGGTGGCCCTGCCGCTCACCAACCTCTGGCTGCTGGGCCGGCGCTCCGGCGCCACCCCGAGCCTGCGGCCCCAGGCCCCCGTGCGCCAGCTCCAGCAGGCCGGGGTGACCGTGGCCGTGGGGGGCGACAACGTGCAGGATTCCTGGTTCCCCGGCGGCGACCACGATCCGCTCGAGCTGCTGCGCTTCAGCGCCGTGGCCACCCACCTGCTGCCCTGGCGCCGCCAGGGGCTCGCCCCCTTCTGCGGCGATGCCGCCCGCCTGCTGGGCCTGGGCTGGGATGGGGTGCTGCGCCCCGGTGCCCCCGCCGACCTGCTGGTGCTGGGGGCCGGCTCCTGGCCCGAGCTGCTGGCCCGCACGCCCCAGCGGCGTGTGCTGCGCGGCGGCCACTGGCTGCCCCCGCCCGAGGCGGAGGCCAGCTCGCCCCTGCTGGCCGGCCTCGCCCCGCCGCCCTGATCCCGTTTCCGCCTGCCGCCATGCCCAGCACCGCCCTTCCCCCGCTCGAGCCCCCGGTGGCGCCGGAGCGGATCGCCGCCCTCGCCGCCGATCTGGCCGCCGCCGATCCCGCCCTGCCGCTGCTGCAAGACCCCGCCGATCTGGCCCGCCTCTCGCGCGATTACAACGACTTCTCGCCGGTGCTGGCCCCCCTGCTGGCGGAGCGGCGGGCCCAGCTGGTGGTGCTCGCCGGCACGGCGGAGCAGGTGATGGCCGTGGCGGCGGCCTGCGCGCGCCACGCCGTGCCGCTCACCCCCCGGGGGGCGGGCACCGGCAACTACGGCCAGTGCGTGCCGCTGCGGGGTGGGGTGGTGCTCGACCTCAGCGGCCTTCGCCGGCTGCGCCATGTGGATCCGGCCAGCGGGGTGTTCACGGCGGAGCCGGGGGTGGTTCTGGCCGAGCTCGATCGCCTGCTCGCCCCCCACGGCCGTGCCCTGCGGCTCGTGCCCAGCACCTACCGCACCGCCAGCCTGGGCGGGTTCATCGCCGGCGGATCAAGCGGCGTGGGCTCGCTGCGCTGGGGCTTCCTGGCCGATCCCGGCAACCTGCTCGGCCTCGAGGTGGTGACCGTGGAGCCCGAGCCGCGCCGGCTCCAGCTGGGCCCGGACGGGCTGGCCCCGCTGATCCACGCCTACGGCTGCAACGGCATCCTCACGGCCGTCACGATGGCCAGCTGCGCCGCCCAGCCCTGGCAGCAGCTGGTGGTGGGCTTCTCAGACTGGGCCGCCGCCCTGGCCGTGGCCGCCGAGCTGCCCGGCACCGCCCTCAGCCTCAATGCCCTCTGCCTGCTGGAGGCCCCGGTGGCGGCCGCCATGCCCTGGCCCGGTGGCTGCCCGCCGCCCCCCGCCGGCGAGCACCGGCTGCTCCTGCTCGCCTCCACCGATGCCCTGGCGCCGTTGCCCGGTTGGCTGGCGGCCCGCGGCGGCTGCCTGCACTGGCAGGCGCCCCAGGGGGAGAGCCGCGGCATCCCGATCCGGGAGCTGGGCTGGAACCACACCACCCTCCACTGGCGCGCCCAGCATCCCGACTGGACCTACCTGCAGCTGCTGCTGCCGGCCGATCCGACACGGCTGCTGGCCCAGCTGCGGCGCCGCTGGGGCGACGACCTGCTCTGGCACATCGAGGCCGTGCGCTGGGGTGGGGCCGCGCGGCTGGCGGCCATGCCGCTGCTGCGCTGGCAGGGCCACGAGGCGCTGGCGGAGCTGATCGCCGACTGCCGCGAGCTCGGGGCGCTGGTGTTCGATCCCCACGCCATCACCGTGGAGGATGGCGGCCTCGGCGTGGTGGACGCCGACCAGGTGCAGGCCAAGCGGGCCTTCGATCCGGCCGGGCTGCTCAACCCGGGCAAGCTGCGGGGCTGGCTGGAGCGTTGAGGCCCGCCCGGGCTCAGCCGCAGCCCAGGCTCAGCCGCGTGTCCACGCCGGTGACCGGGTTGGTGCCCTCGGCGTCGAGGCAGAGGGCCTTCTGATCGGCCCGGTCGATCAGGGCGTCGCTGAAGTCGGCGTTGAGGATCCGGGCGCCGTGGAAGTTGCTGCCGGAGGCGATCACCCCCCGCAGGATGGCGCCGCTGAAATCGGCGCCGCTGAAGTCCACCTTGTCCATCAGCGCGTCGCTCAGGTCGGCGCCGGAGAAGTCGGCTGCGGGAAAGGCGGCCTGGGTGAGGATCGCGCCGTGCAGGTTGGCCCCGGCAAAGCGGCTCGAGCGGCCCTGGGCGCCGGCGAAGGAGGTGTTGGCCAGGTCCTGGCCGCTGAAGTCCTGGCCGTTTTGGTTGGTGAGGGTGTAGTCCACCCCCGAGAACTCCGCCCGGGCCGCCGGCGCCCATCCCCCCGGCGGCGGCAGCAGCAGCGCCAGGAGCGCCAGCAGGGCGCCGGCCAGGGTCGCCGCCAGGCGCCCCGCCCGCCGGGCTCGGAGGGAGGGGGATGGCACGGGGGGCAGCGGGGCGGTGGCCATGGCGGGAGCGCGCGGGGGCGGGTGGATCAGGCGGGCACGGCGGCCACGCCCAGATGGGCGCGGATCCGCTCCAGGGCGGCCCTCTCCTCGGCCGACACCTTCTCACCCGAGCCGAACAGCCCCTTGCCGGCGGCCTCGGCCACGGCGACGCAGCCCTCCACGATCAGCTGGGCGTACTGCTGCACACTGGCGGGATCGGTCTTGCTGCGGGCGAGGGCCATGGCGCGGTCCACCTCCGCCAGGGCCCGGTCGAGCACGCGGCCGTTGCGCACGTCGTCGGGGCTCACCTCCAGCTTCTCGGGCCGGATCCCCTGGCGCAGGGCTTCCTCGTCGAACAGGCTGGCGATCAGCGGATTGGTGGCGTAGCGCCGGGCGGCGCCCGCCAGTTCGCGGCCCAGGGCCAGGGCCTCCTGGGCGCTGGAGAACACGCCCATGTCCACGGTCATCACGGCGAGGGCGGCGGCGAGGGGGCCGCCCAGGAGCAGGTTGCGCTCGTCGGCGCTCAGCTCGATCGTCATCGGTCGCAGGAAGAGACAGACCCCCTTCACTGTGGCCACGCCGCGCCCCGGCGTCAGCGGCCTTCTCCGGGCGCCGGGGCCGGATCGAGCAGGGGGATCACCTCCCCCAGCAGGTGCAGCGAGCCCGCCACCACCGGCAGCGTCCCGGCCCCAACCCCGGCCCCGTTCTCGTCCGCATCCGCAGCCGCGATCAGCCAGGCCAGGCCCGCCGCCGGTGTGGCCTGGGCCGTGAGCCGGCCCGCCAGCGCCGGGCAGGCCGCCTCCAGCTCCGCGGCGCTCCAGCTGGTGTGGCCGGGAATCGGCACAATCGCCGCCCGCTCCCCCGGCCGCAGCAGCAGCGGCAGCATCTCCGCCGCCTGCTTGTGGCGCTGGATCCCCAGCAGCCAGCGGCAGCCCCCGGGGGCGATCCGTTCCAGTTCGGCCCGCAGGGCCGCCGCCGCCGGTGGGTTGTGGGCACCATCGAGCAGCAGGGGCCGGCCCCCTAGCCGCCGCCACTCCAGCCGGCCCGGCCAGCGGGCGGCCGCCAGGCCGGCCGCGATCGCCGCCTCGCTCAGCGGGGCGGCGCCGGCCGGCCAGTGCTGCGCGGCCAGGGCCCGGGCCATGGCCACGGCCACGGCCGCGTTGTGGCGCTGCAGCTCGCCCGCCAGGCCGAGGAGCGGCCCGCCTTCGGTCCGGGCCGGCAGCGGCGGCAGCCACTCCAGCCGGCAGCCGCGCCGTTCGGCCTCCCGCTCCAGCACGGCCGCCGCCTCCGGTGCCTGGGCGGCGCTGAAGGCCACGCTGCCGGGCGCCATCACGCCGGCCTTCTCGGCCGCGATCGAGGCCAGGTCGGGGCCCAGGTGCTCGCGGTGGTCGAGGCCGATGCTGCCGAAACCGATCACCGGGCGCCGCGGATGGGCCGTGGTGGCATCCAGCCGGCCGCCCAGGCCCACCTCGAGCACCACCACATCCGGCGCCTCCTGGGCGAAGCGATCGAAGGCCGCCGCCGTGAGCAGCTCGAACGGGGTGAGGCCGTGGCGTTCGCCGATGCCGCGCCAGCGCTCCAGATCGGCGCGCAGCCGCCCGGGCTGGATCCAGGCGTCATCCAGCTGGATCCGCTCGCACCAGCTCACCAGATGGGGGGAGCGGTACACGGCGCAGCGCAGGCCCGCCGCCCGCAGGATCGCGTGCAGCTGGGTGCAGATCGATCCCTTGCCATTGGTGCCGGCCACCTGCACCGCCAGGAAGCGCCGCTCGGGGTTGCCGCCTTCGGCCAGGGCGGCCTCGATCCGCCCCAGGTTGAGGTCGACGCCGCGGCTGGCGAAGGGGGCCAGCAGATCGCCCAGATCCACCGGTTCGGGCAGGGGCAGGGGCTCGGGCAGGGGCAGCGGTCCGCCGCTGGAGAGGGGTGACATCCCCTCAGCCGAGGGAGGCCAGGGCCCGCTCGAGCCGCTTCACCGCCTTGCGCAGCTGGCGTTCGCGGATCACCAGGGGCGGCACGAAGCGCACCACCTTCGGCCCGGCCGGCACGAGCAGCAGGCCCTCGGCCATGGCCGCCTGCACCACCTGGGCGGCCATGGGTCCGCCCTCCTGCAGCACCAGGCCCTGGAGCAGGCCCCAGCCGCGCACCCCCGCCACCAGGGCGGGATGGCGCTCCGCAAGACCGCCGAACTCGGCCTGCACCAGGGCCTCCATCGCCCGCACATGGGCGAGCAGACCGCGCCGCTCGATCTCGCCCAGCACCGTGAGGCCGGCGCGGCAGGCGAAGGGATTGCCGCCGAAGGTGCTGGCGTGGTCGCCGGGTCGGAAGTGGTCGGCCGCGGCCTTCACGGCCAGGGCGCCGATGGGGATGCCGCCGCCAAGGCCCTTGGCCATGGTGATGGCATCGGGTTCCACGCCCAGGCGCTCGTAGCCCCACCAGCGGCCGCTGCGGCCCACGCCGATCTGCACCTCATCGAAGATCAGCAGGATCGAGCGCTCGTCGCAGAGCTGGCGCACCCGCTGGAAGAAGGCCGGATCGCCGGGAAACACGCCCCCTTCGCCCTGGAGCGGCTCCACCAGCACGGCCGCCACCCGCGGCCCCTCGGCCTCGCACTCCTGCAGCAGGGCCTCGAAGGCGGCGGTGTCGTTGTAGGGGAAGTAGCGGAAGCCCTCCACCATCGGCTCGAAGCCCTGGTGGTATTTCGGCTGGCCGGTGGCGGTGACCGCCGCCAGGGTGCGGCCGTGGAAGCTGGCCTGGGCGGTGAGGATCAGCGGCCGCTCGATGCCGCGCACCAGATGGCCGTGCTTGCGGGCCAGCTTGATGGCCGCCTCGTTGGCCTCGGCCCCCGAGTTGCAGAAGAACACCCGATCGGTGCAGCTGCGGGCCGTGATCGCCGCGGCGAGGGCCTCCTGCTCCGGAATCCGGTAGAGATTCGAGACGTGCTGCAGCTGGCCCAGCTGGTGGCAGAGCGCCCGCCGCAGCGGACCGTTGCTGTGGCCGAGGGTGCACACGGCGATGCCGGCCACGCCGTCGAGATAGCGGCGGCCTGCGCTGTCCCACAGCCACACGCCCTTGCCGCGCACCAGCTCCAGGGGGAACCGGGCGTAGGTGTCCATCACCGCGGAGGTGGGGTGGCTCACGGCGTGCTTCAGGTGGCTGGCGGTGGGGGGCCGGCGTGGCGCGGCCCGGGGGGAGTGGGAGCGGTGGGACTCGAACCCACATGCCCGAGGGCGCTCGATTTTGAGTCGAGTCCGTCTACCAATTCCGGCACGCTCCCGCCGGCGCGACTCTACGCGTCGTCGCCGATTCGCTCGATGCGGGCGCCGACGCGGTTGAGCTTGCCCTCCAGATCGGCATAGCCGCGGTCGAGGAACTCCAGGCCGCGCACGGTGGTGGTGCCCTCGGCGGCCAGGCCTGCCAGCACCATGGCGGCGGAGGCGCGCAGGTCGGTGCCCTGCACGGGCGCGCCGCTGAGCCTGGCCACCCCTTCGATGCAGGCGGTGTTGCCCTGCAGCCGGATCGAGGCCCCCATGCGCTGCAGCTCGGCCACGTGCTGGAGGCGGTTCTCGAAGATGTTCTCCACCACCAGGCTGGTGCCCTCGGCGGTGGCCAGCAGGCTCATGAAGGGCGCCTGCAGGTCGGTGGGGAAGCCGGGGAAAGGCTGGGTGCGCAGGTCCACGCCGCGCAGCCGTTCGGGGGTGATCTGCAGGCCCACGCCGTCGTGCTCCAGGCGGCAGCCCACCTCCTCGAGCTTGGTGAGCACCGCGCCGAGGTGCTCGGGGATCAGCGGCGCCACGTAGAGCGGTGAGCGGGTGATCGCCGCCGCCAGCAGGAAGGTGCCGGCCTCGATGCGGTCGGGGATCACGGCGTAATCGGCGCCGTGCAGGGTGGCCACGCCGTCGATGTGGATGGTGGGGGTGCCGGCGCCCCGGATGCGGGCTCCCATGGCCACCAGCAGGTCGGCCAGGTCGATCACCTCGGGCTCCTGGGCGGCGTTTTCAATGGTGGTCACACCATCGGCCAGGGCAGCCGCCATCATCAGGGTTTCGGTGGCGCCCACGCTGGGACAGTCGAGGTGAATGTGGCCACCGCGCAGGCGGCGCTGCGGCCCGGGCACCACGGCCGTCACCACACCGTGCTCGATCGTGACCTGGGCGCCAAGGGCCTTCAGGCCCTTCACGTGCTCCACCACCGGGCGTGAGCCGATCTGGCAGCCGCCCGGGAGGGGCACCTGGGCCATGCCCATGCGGGCGAGAAGCGGGCCGATGCAGAAGAAGCTGGCCCGCAGGCTGTTGACCAGCTCATAGGGCGGCGCCGCCGCACTGATGGTTTCCCCGTCGAGATCGATCACTTCGCCCGAGCGGGTCACGCGCACGCCGAGGGCCGCCAGGATCTCGCCCATGGCGGTGATGTCGGTCAGGGGCGGCACGTTGCGGAGCCGCAGGGTGTCGCGGCTGAGCAGGCAGGCGGCCATCAGCACCAGGGCCGAGTTCTTGGCACCGCTCACCCGCAGCTCACCGCTGAGCCGATGGCCGCCATGGATTTCGAGACGGCTGTTGGCCAGGCGGTTCACGGGGGCAGCGGATACGGTCATCAACAGGGCTGCCCCTTCACTTGCCTGGAATCTTGACAACAGAAGCGGCGCCCGTCCAGGGGTCGCCGGCTGAACTGTCTCACGCTCCGTCTCGTTTTGCGTCTACCCGCCGGCCCGGCCCGGCGGCCGGCCGTGCAGGCGTGGTGCGGCGGCCTGCCTTGTCGGCGTCGTGGCGGCGAATCGGGCCCAGGGCCCCGTCGTGTTTTATGATTGCGGGGTCGGAGCGGTTCTCGCGCCGGCGATCGCCAGCGGATGTGGCGGAATTGGTAGACGCGCTAGTTTCAGGTACTAGTGGCAGCAATGTCGTGGGAGTTCAAGTCTCCCCATCCGCACTTCTCCAATGATCGTTCTCAAAATCAGCAACGCCCGCGAGGTGGTGCAATCCAAGGCGGGCAAGCTGCTTGCAGCTCTCTCGCCGGCGGGACTCGACGAATCCATTGTGGAATCGATTCTTGTGCGCAAGCTGATCGAGAATCTCTCTGCCGAAGGCCTCAGCGGCGAGGTGGTGTCCGTCGAGGGGCTCGACATCCAGGATCGGCAGCTTGTGGTGGGTGAAGCGGTCCATGTGGCCCATCACGAGACCTTCTGATCCACCGGCTGAGCGGCGCGCCCCCGAGCTGCTCACCAGCCGGCGCAACCCGCTGGTGAAACGCCTGCGGGCCCTGCACACCGCCCGCGGCCGGCGCGACCAGGGGCTGCTGCTGCTCGAGGGCACCCACCTGCTGCAGGAGGCCCTGGGGCTGGGCCTGGTGCCGGATCTGCTCCTCTGCACCCCCGCCTGGCAGGAGCGCCACGGCGCCCTGTTGGCGGCGCTTCCCGCCGCTGTGCGCCTGCAGCCTGTGCACGCCGACCTGCTGGCCGCGGCGGCCACCACCCTCAGCCCCGATGGAGTGCTCGCCACCCTGCCGCTGGCGGCCCTGCCGCCGAGCGATCCGGCCGTGGTGCCCGGGTTCGTGCTCGCGCTCGACCGCCTGCAGGACCCCGGCAACCTCGGCACCCTGATGCGCACCGCCCTTGCGGCCGGCGTGGAGCAGATCTGGCTGGGCGAGGGGGCCGATCCCCTCCAGCCCAAGGTGCTGCGGGCCTCCAGCGGGGCGGCCCTGGCCCTGCCGCTGCTGCGGCTTGAGGCCGCGGCCTTTGCGGCTCGCCTGCGCCAGGCCCGGGCCGCCGGCCTGCAGCTGGTGGCCAGCGTGGTGCCCGATGGCGAGGCCGATCCGGATCCCGCCCCGCCCCCGCCCCCCTACTGGCAGCTCGACTGGCGCCGCCCCACCCTGCTGCTGCTGGGCAACGAGGGCGCCGGCCTGGCGCCGGAGCTGCGGGCCCTGGCCGACCAGCGGGTGACCATTCCCCACAGCCCGGCGGTGGAATCGCTCAATGTGGCGGTGGCGGCGGCGCCGCTGCTGCTGGAGCGCTGGCGCCAGCTGCATGGGTCGGCCGCTGCAACGGCGCTGGCCTCCCCGGCGGACGCCTGACAGGGGAGAATGCCCCAGACCTCAGCAGGGCCCCACCGGTGACCGCAGCCCAACCCTCGCCTGACGGCGGCTTCGATTTCGATGTGATCGTGATCGGTGCCGGCTACGGCGGCTTCGATGCCGCCAAGCACGCCGCCGAGCATGGCCTGCGCGTGGCGATCGTGGAATCGCGCGACATGGGCGGCACCTGCGTGAACCGGGGCTGCGTGCCCTCCAAGGCCCTGCTGGCGGCGGCCGGGCGGGTGCGCGAGCTGGCCGATGCGGAGCACCTGGCCGGTTTCGGCATCCACGCCGCGCCGGTGCGCTTCGAGCGCCAGAAGATCGCTGATCACGCCCGCCAGCTGGTGGAGACGATCCGCACCAACCTCACCCGCACCCTGGAGCGCTCGGGCGCCAAGATCCTGCGCGGCAGTGGCCGCTTGGCCGGGCCCCAGCGGGTGGTGGTGCAGGAGATCAGCAGCGGCATCGAGCGCACTTACAGCGCCCGCGATGTGATCGTGGCCACCGGCTCCGATCCGTTCGTGCCGCCCGGCATCGAAACCGATGGCCGCACGGTGTTCACCAGCGATGAATCGATCAACCTGGAGTGGCTGCCGCGCTGGATCGCGATCATCGGCAGCGGTTACATCGGCCTGGAATTCGCTGATGTGTACACCGCCCTGGGCTGCGAAGTCACCATGATCGAGGCGCTCGATCGGGTGATGCCCACCTTCGATCCCGACATCGCCAAGATCGCCGCCCGCAACCTGATCGAGGGCCGCGACATCGAGGCCCGCTCGGGTGTGCTGGCCAAGCGGGTGATCCCGGGCTGCCCGGTGCGGATCGAGCTGGTCGACATGCAGACCCGCGAGCCGGTGGAAACCCTTGAGGTGGATGCGGTGCTGGTGGCCACCGGCCGGGTGCCGGTGAGCCGTGATCTCAACCTGGAGTCGGTGGGTGTCACCACCCAGCGGGGCTTCATTCCGGTGGATGACAGCCTGCGGGTGCTGGCCAGCGCCGAGCCCGGTGCCGAGCCTGTGCCCCACCTCTGGGCCGTGGGCGATGTGACCGGAAAGATGATGCTGGCCCACACCGCCGCCGCCCAGGGCACCGTGGCGGTGGACAACATCCTCGGCCACCCGCGCACGATCGATTACCGCTCGATTCCGGCGGCCACCTTCACCCACCCCGAGATCAGCTCGGTGGGCCTGAGCGAGGCGGAGGCCAAGGCCCTGGCGGAGCGCGAGGGCTTCGAGCTGGGCAGCGTGCGCAGCTACTTCAAGGCCAACTCCAAGGCCCTGGCCGAGCTCGAGAGCGACGGGCTGATGAAGCTGCTGTTCCACAAGGGCACCGGCGAGGTGCTCGGCGCCCACATCTATGGCCTCCACGCCGCCGATCTGATTCAGGAGATCGCCAATGCCGTGGCCCGGCGCCAGAGCGTGACGCAGCTGGCCAACGAGGTGCACACCCATCCCACCCTCAGCGAGGTGGTGGAGGTGGCCTACAAGCAGGCTGCCATGGCCGTGGCGGGCTGAGTCGCCATCGGCACCTGCACCGGCGTCGTTTCGCCCGCACAGCCCATCACACGAGTTCCCCTTCGCTCCCGCAACCCCCATGCAGATCCGTCGCCGTCCGCCCAGTCCGAAGGTGAAGGTGGCGCACCTGGAGTACGCCGTTCCCCATGCGGAGAGCGAACCGCGCCACATTCTCGAGAAGATTGTCTGGGAAAAAGACCGTGAAGTGGCGGCGGCCCGCGAGCGGGTGAGCCTCGATCAGCTCAAGAAGCAGGTGGCGGATCTGCCTGCACCCCGGGATTTCGTGGCGGCCCTGCGGGCCTCCTGCCGCAAGCCGGCGGTGATCGCCGAGGTGAAGAAGGCCAGCCCCAGCAAGGGCGTGATCCGCGAGGATTTCGATGCGGAGGCGATCGCCCGCGGCTACGCCGCCGGCGGCGCCAGCTGCCTCTCGGTGCTCACGGATAAGCAGTTCTTCCAGGGCGGGTTCGAGGTGCTGGTGCAGGTGCGCCAGGCGGTGGAGCTGCCGCTGCTCTGCAAAGACTTCATCCTCAGCCCCTACCAGCTGTTTCAGGCCCGCGCCGCCGGCGCCGATGCTGCCCTGCTGATCGCGGCGATCCTCAGCGATGCCGACCTGGCCTATCTGCTCAAGGTGGCCCGCGCCCTCGGGCTGGCGGTGCTGCTGGAGGTGCACGACGCCGAGGAGCTGGAGCGGGTGCTGGCCCTCGATGGCCTGGAGGCCGGCTCCGTGCTGATCGGCATCAACAACCGGGATCTGGCCACCTTCCACACCGATCTGGCCACCACCGAGCAGCTCACCGCCCGCTTCGGCGCGCGCATCCGTGAGCGCGGCTGCCTGCTGGTGAGCGAATCGGGCCTGTTCAGCCGCGACGACCTCGATCGGGTGCAGAGCGCCGGTGCCGATGCCGTGCTGGTGGGCGAAGCGCTGATGCGCCAGGCCGACGTGACCGCCGCGCTGGAAACCCTGATCGGCGGCTGAGGCGATGGCCCGGTTCGCCAGCAGCGGCCATGGCCCCGGCCCCGGTGCCGCCAGCTCCGCGCTCGCGCTGCTGCTGGCCCTGGCCGCCGCTCCGGGCCCCATCGCCGCCGCGCCCCACGTTGCTGGCCCCAGCACAGCAGCCGCGCCTGATGCGCTCGCCGCCCCAGCGCCCGCCGCGCCCGCAGCCCTGCCCCAGCTGCTGCGCCGGGTGGTGGTGGCGGCGGAGCCGGGGCGCTTCCTGGCCTGGCCGGCCAACAACGGCCTCTGGAGCTGGGAGGGCGGCCGCGAGATCCTGGTGGGCTTCCACGATGGGCCCTTGGTGGAGAAGGAGGGCCACAAGGTGGGCCATCCCCAGCAGCAGCGCCTGGCCCGCTCCCGCGATGGCGGCCTCAGCTGGCGGCTGGAAACCCCCGAGCCCTACGTGGGCCGCGAGGGGCCTGCCCGCCCCCTCCGCCAGCCCCTGCGCCTCGATGATCCCAACCTGGCGATCCGGGTGGTGGCCGATGGCCGCGGCACGGCCGACGACCGCCTGGGCCGCTTCTTCGCCTCCTTCGATCGGGGGCGCCACTGGCAGGGGCCGTTCCCGTTCACGGGCCTGGAGCGGGCACCGCAGCTGCGCGGCCTGATCCTCACCTCACGCACGGCGGTGCGCAGCACGGGGCCTGTTTCGGCCCAGGTGTTGCTGTCGGCCCGTGATCCGGCCCTGGGTCGCCACAGCAACCGGCTCGACAAGACCTTTGTGGCCGAAACCGGCGATGGCGGCCGCAGCTGGCGTTTCGTGAGCTGGCTGGTGCCCTGGAGCGATCCCTATCGGGCGGTGATGCCGGCGCTGGTGGATCTGGGCGGTGGCCGGCTGGTGGCGGCCCTGCGCCGCCGCGATCCCCGCGCCGGCGGCGATAGCCCCGGCTGGATCGATGCCTACGGCTCCAGCGATGGCGGCCGCAGCTGGCGCTTCCTCAGCCGGGTGGGTCAGAGCGGCAGCCACAACGGCAACCCACCGGCCCTGGCGCTGCTGCCCGATGGCCGCCTGGCCTGCACCTACGCCAACCGCTCCCACCAGGCGATGGTGCTGCGGCTCAGCAGCGATGGCGGCCGCAGCTGGAGTGACCCGGTGGGCATCCGTGCCAATCCCTTCCACCACGACATGGGCTATCCCCAGATGGCGGTGAATCAGCGCGGCGAGCTGGTGGTGATCTACTACCTCGCCACCGCTGAGCGGCCCCACAGCTTCATTGAAGCCACGCTGCTGAAGCCCTGAGCCTCAGCCTTTGCGTGCCATGGCTTCAGCCCCGGCCGCAGCGGCGGCGCAGGCGGCGGCTCCAGGTGTAGGCGGCAGCGGCACCGAATAATGGCAGTGGGCCGGGGGCTGCGGCGGGGCCGGGGCTTGGGGTGCTGCCAATCGTCATCACGATGCTGTCAGCAGTGGGACCCACTCCCCAGGACCAGGTGTAGGTGCCGGGCGTGAGACCCAGGCTGATGAAGCTGTTGCCTGTGTAGGTCGTGGAGGCGCTGATGGTGGCGCCACTGACATAGCCACTGGGCAGGGCAAGATTCTGTCCCAGAATGCCAAATGCGTCTCCAGAAGTTAATGCCTGAAGAATACCTGTGCCTGAGCCAAAAGGCACCGCAGTCAGGCCGCTCCACGCGTCGTATGGTAGCGGCGATAGTGCAGTGCCCCCCCACGAGATGACGCCTACGAATGGACCAAGGCCGCCAATGAGGTTGGACTGACCGCCGAGCGAAAGCGCTGCGGTGTTGATGGAGCCGCTGTAGCTGGCTACCACATCTGAGCCGACTTCGCTGATGGTCATGGTGACCAGTGCGTTGGCGCTGCCAGCCTGGAGAGCAAGCGCGAAGGTGGCTGTAGCCGCCGCAAGTGCAAGAAAAGGTTTTCTCACGCTGATTAATTGGCTTTGTGTAGCATACTGCTATCGCGCCAAACCGTAGGATCTCCTTGGTGTGTCTCGCGAGTCTTGGCCTGGTTGTTGACCGATGTCGGATGTCGGATGTCGGATGGTGGTGGCGGGTTGGTTCATCCCTGATGGGCGTTGGCTAAACGTGAGAACCGGGCCCGCCAGGTTCGGCGCATCCTGAGGTTCAGGCCCGGTTGCCCCTGGCATCATCAACCTGCGTGGCGCCATGAAAAAGCCCCCGCGGTGCGGGGGCTGGCTGGCACAACGGGGTGCCGGGGTGGGAGCGAACTCAGACCTTGCGGGAGTAGAACTCCACCACCAGCAGTTCGTTGATCTCGAGGGCCACCCATTCGCGCTCGCAGCGGCCCACCACCTTGGCGGTGAACTTGGCCTTGTCGAACTCGAGGTGGGGCGGGATGTTGGCCAGGCCCGGGAAGGCCAGGTTGCCTTCGGCCAGGGTGCGGGAGGCCTTGCGCTCGCGCACTGCCACCACATCGCCAGGGCGGCACTGATAGCTGGGGATGTCGACGACGCGGCCGTTCACGGTGATGTGGCCGTGGTTCACGAACTGGCGCGCGCCGGGCA
>VFQS010000904.1_pt1 | contig 29384 bp, 28 predicted proteins | sample 3512361 | NCBI WGS metagenome assembly VFQS01 (sample SAMN10412375, study PRJNA504923) | tailings metagenome | isolation source: Relicate 1 Philex TSF3 active mining | place: Philippines
GACCTCTTCCTTATCAGGGAAGCGCTCTAACCAGGCTGAGCTATAGGCCCGCAAAACGGAAGCGCAAGGCTACCTGACTTGCGGGCAGGCGCAAAAATAGCATCTTTTCAGGCTCATTTTTGCCGCCCTTTTATTCCTCTTCGCTCACCTTCGCTAAAGAAACCACATGGGTTCCTTGATCAAGGTTTACGAGACGAACCCCCAAAGTATCGCGTCCGGTTTCGCGAACCTCTTTAACTGGTGTGCGCATCACAACACCGCCGGATGTAATTACCAAAATCTCATCATTTTCATTAACGATTAATGCTCCAACTAAACCACCACGGGAATCTTCATCAACTTTTGCCGCTTTTACTCCAATTCCGCCGCGGCCTTGTGAGCGGTACTCATCAAGGGTGGTGCGTTTTCCAAAACCACCATCAGTGGCGGTAAGGACATAAACCGCTTTGTTGTCGCTGGCACGGATTGTGGACATGGTTAAAAGTTCATCGCCGGAGCGGAACTTCATACCTATTACACCTGAAGCAGATCGACCCATTGGTCGAAGTGATTCATCATCAGCGGTGAATCGCAGCGACATTCCTTTTTTGGAAATTAGCAACAGCTCATCTTGGCTGGTAATTGCAGATGCTGCAACAACCTCATCGTTGTCCTTCAGGGTAATTGCGATTAATCCACCAGTGCGTGGCGAGTCATACTCAACCAATGGACTCTTTTTGATAATTCCACCCTTTGTGGCAATTACTAAATGTGGCAGTGATGAATAATCTGCAATAGAAATTACCGATGCGATATTTTCATTTGGTTTGAAAGCTAAGAGATTTGCAACATGTTGTCCTCGTGCATCACGGCCTGCATCTGGTAGTTCGTGGACTTTTGCTCGGTACACGCGACCTTGATTAGTAAAGAACAACAACCAATCATGGGTTGAGGCGGTAAAGAAATGCTCAACAATGTCATCTTGCTTTAACGCTGCACCTTTAACACCTTTTCCACCGCGGCGTTGTGAACGGTATAGATCAGCGCGGGTGCGTTTTGCATATCCGCCGCGGGTAATAGTGACTACAACATCCTGATCTGGAATCAGATCCTCTACCGATAAATCGGTATCCCCAGCCACGATTTGGGTGCGGCGATCATCACCATATTTTTCCGCTAGCTCTTTGAGCTCCTCTTTGATGATGGTGCGTTGTTTTGCAGGGTCATTCAAAATAATGGTCAACTCTTTGATTTCCGCCATCAGTGTTTCGTACTCATCAATAATCTTCTGGCGCTCAAGGGCAGCGAGACGGCGGAGCTGCATATCCAAAATTGCATTGGCTTGAATTTCATCTACCTCAAGTAGTTTCATCAAACCAGCGCGGGCCTCATCAGAGTTAGCGCTGGCGCGGATTAAAGCGATTACCGCATCTAAAGCATCTAGGGCTTTTAAGTATCCTCGCAAAATGTGGGCGCGTTTTTCCCGCTCTGATAAACGGTATTTTGTGCGGCGCACAATAACTTCAATCTGATGGGTGATGTAGTGACGAACAAACTCATCTAATCGCAAAGTTCTTGGCACATTATCGACCAACGCCAACATGTTTGCGCCAAAGGAATCTTGTAATTGAGTGTGTTTGTAAAGATTATTTAAAACAATTTTTGGGGTTGCATCGTTGCGTAGGACAATTACCAAACGTTGTCCTAAGCGTTCATTGCCTTCATCGCGAACATCTGCGATGCCTTTAATCTTTCCATCTTTAACAAGTTCAGCGATTTTCAAAGCTAAGTTATCTGGGTTTACTTGATATGGAAGCTCGGTAATTACTAAACAGGTGCGTTTATTAATCTCTTCAATTTCAACAACTGCACGCATTGTGATTGAGCCACGACCGGTGCGGTAAGCCTCTTCAATTCCTTGTCGGCCCACAATTAATCCACGGGTTGGGAAATCTGGTCCTTTAACAATTCCAAGTAGTGCAGTTAAAGTCTCTTCACTGGATGCATCTGGATTTTCCAGCGCCCACTCAACTGCGCTTGCGATCTCACGTAGGTTGTGTGGTGGGATGTTGGTGGCCATACCCACTGCGATACCAGCAGAGCCATTAACTAGAAGGTTTGGAAAGCGGCTAGGTAGTACTACCGGTTCTTGAGAGCGGCCGTCGTAATTTGGAATGAAATCAACGGTTTCTTCATCGATATCCCGCATCATCTCCATAGCAAGTGGAGCCATACGGGCTTCGGTGTAACGCATTGCAGCAGCTGGGTCATTTCCTGGTGAACCAAAGTTTCCGTTGCCATCAACTAATGGATAACGCAGCGACCAGTGTTGGGCTAATCGCACCAAGGTGTCATAGATCGCGCCATCACCATGTGGGTGATAGTTACCCATGACATCACCGACGATGCGGGAGCATTTGTAATAACCCTTATCTGGGCGGTACCCCGCGTCATACATCGCATAAAGCACGCGGCGATGAACTGGTTTTAGACCATCACGGATATCTGGCAGAGCGCGGCCCACAATAACTGACATGGCGTAATCCAGATAGGAACGCGCCATCTCTACTTGGAGGTCGACCGCCTCGATCTTGTCGTGGTTTTCTAAATTTTCCATTTTTAAATATCCAAAAATCTAACATCTTTTGCGTTACGTTGAATAAATTGGCGACGTTGTTCTACATCTTCTCCCATTAACACTGAGAACAAATCATCAGCCGCTGCAGCATCATCAAGGGTGACGCGCATTAAGACGCGGTGTGCTGGATCCATGGTGGTATCCCACAACTCTTTGGCTGGCATCTCTCCTAAACCTTTAAAGCGTTGGATGCCATCCTCTTTTGGTAAACGTTTTCCAGCATCTAATCCGATTTGAATAAATCCATCTCGCTCTTTATCGGAGAATGCGTACTGCACCGGCTCTTTGCCGCCCCATTTGATTTTATAAAGTGGTGGCTGAGCAAAGTAAACATAACCTTGTTCAATTAATGGACGCATAAATCGGAATAGTAAAGTCAACAACAAGGTGCGGATATGTTGTCCATCAACATCAGCATCAGCCATCAAAATAACTTTGTGGTAACGCAGCTTTGCAATATCGAAATCATCGTGAATACCTGTACCGAGTGCGGTAATCAAAGCTTGTACTTCATTGTTTTGTAATACACGATCAATTCTTGCTTTTTCGACATTTAAAATCTTGCCACGGATTGGAAGCACTGCTTGGAATCTTGAATCACGTCCACCTTTAGTAGAACCACCCGCTGAGTCGCCCTCAACAATATAAAGCTCACATTTTTCTGGTTCAGTCCATTGGCAATCCGCCAACTTTCCTGGCATGCCACGGCCTTCTAGTAAACCTTTACGGCTTCTTGATAAATCACGGGCTTTACGAGCTGCGATGCGCGCAGTGGCGGCATCAATTGCTTTGCGAACAATCTCTTTACCTTCAGTGGGGTTTTTTTCAAACCACTCACCAACCGCATCATTTATTGATTTTTGAGTGAAGGACTTGGCCTCGGTATTGCCTAGCTTTGTTTTGGTTTGGCCCTCAAACTGTGGCTCGGAAACTTTGATGGAGATAATTGCGGTAAGTCCTTCGCGAATATCATCACCAGTTAAGCGATCTTCTTTGCGACGAATGTATCCCCACTCTTCCGCAAATTTATTTACTAATGAGGTTAAAGCGGTACGGAAACCTTCCTCATGGGTGCCACCCTCTTGAGTGTTGATGGTGTTTGCGAAGGTGTAAACAGATTCAGAGAATCCGTTGTTCCATTGCATTGCAACCTCAAGGGACATTTTGTGTTTTGTGTCCTCAGTTTCTAAAGCAATGATGGATTTGTGGGTTACACCTTTTGTAAGGTTTAAATGTTTTACAAAATCAACAATGCCGCCTTCGTAGCAATACTTAACCTGTAGAGGCTCGCCTTTTTCATCAACATGTCCGGCGCGCTCGTCACGCAAAGTTATGGTTAGACCTTTATTCAAAAATGCCATTTCTCGAAAACGGGTAGAGAGAATTTCAAAAGAGAAAACTGTGGTTTCGAAAATATCCTCTGATGGCCAGAAGGTGACCTCGGTACCGGTTTTAGTTGTGGCAACACCTTTTTCAACTGGTGAATTAGGTACACCGAGTTTGTAACTTTGTTCCCAGATAAATCCATCACGGTGTACAACAACACTTAAATCACGGCTTAATGCATTTACAACTGAAACGCCAACACCATGCAAACCACCAGAGACGGAATAACCTCCATCACCAAACTTTCCGCCAGCATGTAAAACAGTTAAAACAACCTCTAGTGCAGGTTTTTTCTCAACTGGGTGAATATCAACTGGGATACCGCGGCCGTTGTCATTAACTCGAACACCGCCATCATTTAAAAGCACGACATCAATTTGGTTGCAGTATCCAGCCAAGGCTTCATCAACAGAGTTATCGACGATTTCATAAACTAGGTGGTGCAGGCCGCGCTCGCCGGTGGAGCCGATGTACATGCCGGGGCGTTTGCGGACCGCCTCTAGGCCTTCAAGGACGGTGATCGCCGAGGCGTCATAAGCCTTGGACACCTTTTTTTCCGCCACTAAATCCTCCACCTGTCTTATGGGTAAAACCTGCCAGAGACCAACCTCGCCTCATTTTCGGCTTAGGTACCCCCAAATCCTAGTGGTAAATCCAAGTTGGGATAGCCCAAAAAGGCCGATATTGGTGGATTACAGGGGTTTTCTCCACTGGGGTGAGGGTATCTATTAGGCCAAGTGAAATTAAATGGTTTAACCGAAGGTGTCTCGTGGGCCTTGAGCACCCCTGATGGTTCGCAAGCCCCGTTTCCAAGAGGGAGTGTGTGGGCCAAAGATTTGGAGCTCTTCAACAACAGCCCCTGGTGAGCTTTGTTGAATTTTTCTTAACAAATCATCATTCATTAAACGTAGTTGTGTACTCCAAGCGGTGGATGAGGTTTGAATTGTTAATTTTCCTTCATACAAAGTTATTGGGTTGGAGTGATCTGCAATTTCATTTCCAACAATTGCTCGCCACTCACTAAAAATACTTCCTTCTGCGATACCTTTTTTCCAATCTCGAGTTTCCACCAACTCATTTAAAATGTTGTTGATTTTTTGTGGTTCATTTAAATCTACCCGCTCCTCTTGAACTACATCTTTCTTTTTTCTTGAGATAGATTTGTAAGAACGGAAAAGTTCGCGGGCGATATCTCTTTTCATAAAATACTCACCTTGCCGGCGGTGACTTTAAATTTCTGGCCAGTAATATTTTTTGGTAGATCATTTTCAACCGCAACAGTGACAAAGGTTTGTTCGGCGCTCTCTGAGATGGCCAATAATTTTTCCCGTCTACCTTCATCTAGCTCTGAGAAAACATCATCTAAAATTAAAATAGGTTTGTCGCCATCATTGATAAACAATTGGTAGCTCGCTAAACGAAGAGCGAGTGCAATTGACCAGGATTCGCCATGGCTGGCATAACCTTTTACTGGATGGTCGCCTAAATATAGAAGTAGATCATCGCGATGTGGTCCAACCAATGAAACACCACGCTCCCGCTCTTGATAATTTATTTCATTAATTGTTTCTAGTATTTTGTTTCTATTTTCTTCCTTATTTGAGGTTGGGCTTGTGATGCTTGATTTATAACCCAGTTTGGCGGTTTTCTTCTCAGAGAGGTTTTTGTAAGCGTTTTGAAACTCTGGCTCAAGATCTGTAATTAATGACAATCTGCCGGCGATTACTTCACCACCGAAATTTGCCAGGTGTTCATTCCATGGCTCTAATGAGCTTTGTGGAGCCCGGCTTTTTAATAGTGAATTACGTTGTTTTAGGGCTCGTTCGTAATCTGTGATTACCCCAGCCAACCTTGGGCTGCGTTGGATCAAAAGTTGATCTAAAAAGGAGCGGCGCTCGGAAGGGTCGCCACGAACTAAATCTAAATCCTCGGGTGAGAAGCAAATGCTTTTAACAATACCTAGTAATTCGCGTTGGCTGCGTACTGGGTTTTGATTAACTTTAGCGCGGTTTGCTTTTGCTGCATTAATCTCTAGTTCAACCAATGTGGTTCGATCACTTGATTCGATTTTTGCTCGAATATACGCCCGCTCGCTACCTAATCTAACTAAAGGCTGGTCAGAGGAGATGCGGTGTGATGAAAGTAGGGCTAGGTACATTAAAGCTTCGATGATGTTTGTTTTGCCTTCGCCGTTTTCACCAACAAAAATATTTTGTCCTGCTTTTAATGACAGCTCTAGTTGTGGGTAAGAGCGAAAATCTGTTAGCGACAGATGGGAAACAAACATTTACTTGAATTGATTATGAGGCGTAGCGCATTGGCATTAATAGATAGCGGTATGAGCCATCTATTTCACCATCAATCTTATTTTTGCCTGATAAAACCGCAGGTTTGTTTGAGCCGGTAAAAGCAATGTTTACATATGTGGTGCCTAGAGCATTCAAACCGTCGGCTAAAAATGTTGGGTTGAATGCGATATCAATCGGCTCGCCGGTATATGAGATTTGAATTTCTTCAGTGGCTTGCGCCTCATCTCCTGCGCCTGCCTCGAGTTGCAGGTTGTTGTTAGAAAACTTCAGGCGTAATGGAACAGTCTTGTCTGTTACTAGAGCTACACGGCGTACTGAATCTAGAAGTGCAGCAACCTCAATAACCGCGTTTGCGATGCTTTCGCTTGGAAGTAGGTGGCGGTATGGCGGGAAGGTGCCATCTAACTGCCGTGAAGTCATTGATTTTGACTCGGTTGCAAAGCCCACCAATCTTTCATTTGCTGAAACAGGAGCTAAAGCAAATGAGATGTTTTTGGTATTAGAAATAGTTTTTGCTGCATCTGCCAATGTACGAGCGCGCAACAATGCGGTGGTTGTTAAATCTGGGTTGTTTGGAGTCCAATTAATCTCTCTAACCGCCAACCGGTATCGATCTGTTGCAGCTAATGTGATGGTGTCTCTACTTATATCTACATGAATTCCGGTAAGTGTTGGTAGTGAATCATCACGGCCTGCAGCAACCGCAACTTGATTTACCGCTGCGGAAAAAACATCACTTGCAATTTGGCCGGAGGTTTCTGGCAAGGTGGGCAGGTTTGGATATTCATTAATAGGTAGTGTTGGAAGAGTAAATTTCGCAGAGCCTGCGGTTACTAAAACTCTGGTGCCATCTAAAGTAAATGAAACTGGTTTGTTTGGAAGTGCGCGAGATATCTCTGCTAACAATCTCCCCGGAACTAAAACTCTGCCTTTTTCTTTCACATCTGCTTCAAAAGATGATTTCGCAGAGGTCTCTAAATCTGAAGCGCTCAAAGTGATATCGCTGCCAGCATCAATAACAATTCCAAGTAAAGCGGTCATGATGGGCCGAGTTGATAATGATCTGGAAACCCAATTAACACCATCAGTCAGGGTTGCGCTATCAACAGTGAACTTCATATTTGTAAGCCTAACTTGTTTTTGAGGTTTGGAACTAGGGTGAAAAACTGTGCGGGTTCGCGCACAACTTGTTTTATATCTATAAAGTTATTCGTAGTAACCAACAAAGAAAGCTGTGGGTAATTAACAAAACCGCAGTTCAAAGCGGTGTTTCTTTCCACTTACTCTCCTCTTTTCTGTGTGCAAAGCTGTGGGGTTGTTGTGGGCAAACCCAAAAGCTGGTTTTCTCTCAAACCACACCCTCTTGTTACCAACAACTTATCCACAGATATCCACAGGTTATCCCCAACCACCCACAGGTGAAAGTTAGGACTTGGCCTGCATCTTTATCCGGTTGGTGAGCTCAGAGACCTGGTTAAAGATCGATCTGCGCTCAGCCATCAATTGGCGGACCTTACGGTCAGCGTGCATCACAGTGGTGTGATCGCGTCCGCCGAAGGTTTGGCCGATCTTTGGCAATGACAACTCTGTTAACTCGCGGCACAAATACATCGCGATCTGGCGAGCATTTACTAACACTCGAGATCTAGAGGTGCCACACAAATCATCCAATGTAAGGCTGAAGTAAGCAGCGGTTTGGGCCATAATCAAATTAGCGGTGATCTCTGGTGCGCTTTCATCAGTAATCAAATCCTTCAAAACAATCTCAGCTAGGTTCATATCAACTGGTTGGCGATTTAAAGATGCAAATGCAGTGACGCGAATCAAAGCACCTTCTAACTCGCGGATATTTGTTGAGATCTTTGACGCGATGTACTCCAAAACATCATCTGGCGCATTTAATTTATCTTGCGCGGCTTTTTTGCGAAGAATTGCGATACGGGTTTCAAGCTCTGGTGGTTGGATATCAGTAATTAATCCCCACTCAAATCTAGAACGAAGACGATCCTCCAAAGTTGTTAATTGTTTTGGCGGACGATCACTTGAGATAACAATCTGTTTGTTTGCGTTATACAAAGTGTTGAAAGTATGGAAAAACTCTTCCTGGGTGCGCTCTTTGTTTTCCAAAAACTGGATGTCATCAACCAACAAAACATCTAGATCGCGATACCGGCGTTGAAAATTTGATGATTTATCATCACGGATTGAGTTAATGAAATCATTAGTGAACTCTTCTGAAGATACATAACGAACCCGCACTCCACCATAAAGCTCTTTAGCGTACGCACCAATCGCATGTAATAAATGGGTTTTACCTAAACCTGACTCACCATAAATAAACAACGGGTTGTATGCCTTAGCTGGTGCTTCCGCGACAGCAACCGCTGCGGCGTGTGCAAAACGATTAGATGCACCAATAACAAATGTTTCAAAAATGTACCGTGGGTTTAATTGTGAAGGCTCGGTGGATTTTGTTGGTACCTCTTGGCGACCGGTACCAGCACGTGGTGTTTCAAACTCCACCTCAACAACCTCGGGATCAGAGCTAGAAACATCCAAAGTCTCATCAATTGTTACTGCGATATTTATCTTCTCGCCCAATTTGGCGCTTAAGGCATCATTTAAAACTGTTTTTAACCGGCTCTCTAAAACATCTTTAGCAAAAACATTTGGGGCGGCCAGTAAAAGATTTGAACCACCCTCACCTTTAAGTAAACCAAGGGGTTTGGTAAGGGTTAAAAAGGCGCGGTTCTGTGGGGAGTCGTGAGAGACGGAGTTAACGACCCCGCTCCACAGTGCGCTTAGGTCTTGTTCGATCACGCTGGAATCAGATGCCGACACAAGACCCTCTTTCGTTGAAATATCCACAAAGTTATCCACAGGCTGTGGTCTAAACTAATGGTTTACCCTTGTTTTTATCCCAAAACCCTCGATTTTTGCGAGGGCCTGTGGATAGAGGCGGAAAACTATGCCCTAACCCTAGGAAATGCAAGGGGTTATCCACAAATTTCTCAAAACCCCATAGTTGAGGCTACCGTTGCCCCCTGCTCTTAAGGCCCCCTATCGACCTTATCGATTCCCTTGAGACCTACCAGCGAAATTAAAGAGCTGTAAGCAGATTTGATTGTAAGGAGTGGAACAACATGAAGCGCACCTTCCAGCCGAACAACCGTCGGCGCGCGAAGAAGCATGGCTTCCGCGCTCGTATGGCAACCCGAGCAGGACGCGCAGTACTTTCTGCACGTCGCGCTAAGGGTCGCGCACGTATCTCCGCATAAGTTTTAACTCAGCGGCGTGCTAACTGCCAACAACCGCTTAACCTCTCGCGATCAATTCGCACGGGTGACGCGTTCATCAATTAGATCAACCACCCCAACCTTGGCTGGTTACCTATCAATTGATGACAACTTAACCTCCCCGAAAATTGGATTTGTTGTATCCCGTGCAATCGGCGGCTCTGTAACCCGACACCGAGTCCAACGCCAACTACGTCACGCCTCACGTAATGCGATGCATGTCTTACCCCAAAACTCTTTAGTTGTAGTGCGCGCAACCAAAAAAGATCCTGATGCACATGGTGAGATTCCAAAACTTTTTGGCTCTTTAACAAACATCGCTGCAAAGAAAGCGGTGCGTTAATGAGAAAAGTTTTGCAAATCCCAATGCTGCCTTTTTATCTAGTTATTAAAATTTGGCAAAAATTTATCGCCCCAGGTTTAGCACCTCGTTGCAAGTATTACCCATCTTGTTCTCATTACACATATGAAGCAATCAAGAGATACAACATCATCGGAGTTTTTCTCGGCGCTTGGCGCATAGTTCGTTGCAACCCATTTAGTCATGGGGGCGTTGATTATGTTCCAGAAACCTTGAAAATAGGGCGTATTTCGCTCGGAAATTACAAGTTAAATAAAGGAGCGCATTAATGGGCGTCATTTTAGATCCCCTTTATTGGATTGTTTCTGGAGTAATGGTGGTTATTCACCGAGTGCTCTCACCTCTTTTTGGTGAAGCAAGTGGTGTTACATGGTCATTATCAATCGTGGGTCTAGTAATTATGATCCGCACAATTTTGATTCCGCTTTTTGTAAAACAAATTAAATCTCAACGCGCACTTACCGCACTTTCACCTGAGATGAAAAAGATTCAGCAAAAATATAAAGATGATCGCCAAAAGCAATCAGAAGAGTTGATGAAGCTTTATAAAGAGCACAAAACAAATCCAATGGCTTCGTGCTTTCCTATCTTGGCACAAGCACCAATCTTCTTTGCACTCTTTACAGTTTTGAATGGAATCGGAAAAAATCCACCACAAGCACGGGGTGTATTAACTACTGAGTTAGCGGCACAAGCAGCCAAGGCGGAGTTTTTTGGTGCACCTATCTCACAAACCTTTTTAGGTTCATCAAATGGCACTGTAAAAATAGTTACAGTTTTCTTAATTGCATTAATGTCTTTAACAACCTACACAACACAACGTCAATTAATGGTTAAAGGAATGCCAAAGATGGATTCCTCAAACAATATGATGTTGCAGCAGCAAAAAATAATGCTGTATTTATTCCCAGTAATTTTTGCGGTGTCAGGTGTTAACTTCCCAATCGGAGTTTTGATTTATTGGTCCACCACAAACCTTTGGACCTGGGGACAGCAGTTTTATGTAATTAAAAGAAACCCAACCCCCGGCTCTCCAGCCTGGGAGGAGTTACAGGCTAAGAAAGCGAAAAAAGCAGGCGGCAGCACCCCAGAGGCTGAAACCAACAATGGATCAGTTGCTACTGAGGAGCCAAAGCCAACTGGGCAGCGCCAGCAACCAAAAAAGAAGAAAAAGAAAAAGGACAAATAGTTTTAAAAGCCTCAAAAAGGGGCAAAACGTACAGGAGATGAGATGAGCGAAGAAAAAGCAGCAGTTTCCAGACTCGAGGAAGAGGGCGATATCGCCGCTGATTACCTTGAGGGGTTACTTGATATCGCCGATTTAGATGGGGATATTGAGATTGGTGTTGAAAATGAGCGTGCCTCCCTGGTTGTTGAGGGTGGGGAGCTGGCACACCTAGTCGGCCGAGATGGTGAGGTGTTGGATGCGATCCAGGAGCTAACCCGCCTTGCGGTTCAAACCTCAACCGGTGAGCGCTCTAGATTGATGTTGGATATTGATGGTTATCGCGCAGATAAGAAAAACGCCCTAACCAAATTGGCTGAGGAGACCGCAGATGAGGTTAAGGCGGCGGGCAAGCCAATCAAACTCGCCCCAATGAACGCATTTGAGCGCAAAATCATCCATGACACCATCCAAAAAATCGGTTTAACCAGCGAATCTGAAGGGGAAGACCCTGACCGTTGTGTTGTGGTGATGCCAGCCTGAGCGTTTCACGTGAAACCAGCTCAAATCACTACTTCCCAAAAAGAAGCGGTGAGGCCCTCGCCTACGCCAACCTTTTAGCAACCACAGCAATTGAAAGAGGGTTAATCGGCCCCAAAGAGGCGGAGCGGATCTGGGATCGGCATATTGAAAACTGTGTGCCCATCACAACCCTCCTACCTGACACTCAAGCAACGCTAGCGGATGTGGGTTCTGGGGCGGGCTTACCTGGAATTGTGATTGCTTTGGCCAAACCAGAGTTAAAAATTACCTTGATTGAACCCCTGCAACGCAGATGTGAGTTTCTCTTTGAGGTTATCGATCAACTCAAATTAACCAATGTTGAGGTGGTTCGCGCTAAATCAGAGAATGTGAAGGGCTCCTTTAATTATGTAGTGGCCCGTGCTGTTGCCCCATTACCCCGCCTTATTCAAACCACCTGGCATCTTGTTGCCCCAGGCGGCTCCCTTTTGGCGATGAAAGGGGAGTCTGCAGCTGCTGAAATGGCGGAATCCGATCTCTCAATCGGGGTATTTAGCAAACTTCATGAGATAAAACTGGATGAATTACCCCTTGCCCGTGTCGTGGAGCTCAAAAAGGCTGGTTAACTTGGCCGCGTGACTGATTCACGTGAAACATCTTCCAACCTAGCCCCGCGCAAGGTTGTGGGCACAAAACGGTTCCGTGAACCCATGCCACAACCCATATCCACCCGCATTTTCACCGTCGCCAATCAAAAAGGCGGGGTAGGGAAAACCACCTCAGCGGTTAATGTCGCAGCTGCTCTGGCTATGGGGGGCCTTCGCACCTTAATCATCGATTTAGATCCCCAAGGCAATGCCAGCACCGCTTTTGGAATTTCCCGAGATGAGGTGCAGGGAATGTATGAAGTAATTACAAAGGATTTACCAATTCAAGATGCTGCATTAAAAATTCCTGGCTTTCCACATTTAGAGGTAGTTCCTGCAACACAATCACTTGCAAATGCTGAAGTGGAATTAGTTCCGATGGTTGCTCGCGAACTACGGTTAAAAAAAGCTTTAACAAATTATTTGTCGCAAGCTGCAAATCGTGGTGAGAGATTTGATTATGTAATTATTGATTGCCCACCAAGTTTAGGTTTATTAACTATCAACGCATTGGTTGCAGCGGATGAGTTATTAATTCCAATTCAATGCGAGTACTACTCATTAGAGGGTTTAGCACTTTTGCTGCACACTGTTTCATTAATTCAAGAACACCTAAATCCAAATATTAAGTTAACTACAATTTTATTAACTATGTTTGATGGCCGCACTAGATTGGCAAATGATGTTGCAGATGAGGTTCGCAAACATTATCCAGATCAATTAATTGATATTCCCATTCCAAGAGCGGTGCGAGTTTCTGAAGCGCCCTCTTATGGACAAACTGTTATGACTTATGACCCAAGCTCTAATGGCGCTGAGGCATATGGATTGGTAGCGCGGGAAATTGCTAGACGTGGTGCAGGAACAATCAAAAATGCAACAGAGGTAGGTGTTGGTTAATGTCAACTAAAAAAGGTGGATTAGGAAGAAATTTAGATTCATTAATTCCTACCTCAATTAAATCAACAACTACAAATGAAATAGTTGCAGATCGTTTAGAGGTTGCACTTTCATCAATTACACCAAACCCAAAACAACCCCGCACCATCTTTGATTCAGAGGCGTTACATGAGTTAGCCGCATCAATCAAAGAGATTGGTATTTTGCAACCACCTGTGGTGCGCAAGATTGCTGCCGACAAATATGAACTAATCATGGGAGAACGCCGTTTCCGTGCGGCAAAACTAGCTGGTTTAACCAAAATTCCAGTAATAGTCCGTGAAACCAAAGATAATGAATTACTCCGTGAAGCTTTGGTAGAAAATATTCACCGCAGCAACTTAAACTCCCTGGAAGAGGCGGCTGCTTACAATCAAATGTTGACTGATTTTGGTTTTACCCATGATGAATTAGCGGACAAATTAGGAAAATCCCGCCCGGTAATAACCAACACCTTACGTTTACTTAATCTGCCACCCGCAGTGCAAAAAAGATTAGCGGCAGGAACATTAAGTGCGGGCCATGCTCGCGCCTTACTTGGATTAGCTAACGCCGATGAGATGGAAAGACTGGCCAATAAAATAATTAATGAGGGTTTAAGTGTTCGCGCCACCGAAGAGTTGATTGCACTTGGTGGCGCCGGAACAAAAGTATCTGGCAAAAAGGCAAAACCAAGATCTGCTGGCAAATATCAAGAGTTAGTTGAGAAGTTAGAGGATGCCCTTGATACCCGGGTCTCAATTCAATCTGGAAAATCCGGTGGCAAAATTGTTATTGAGTACGCAGATGGACAGGATCTACAAAGAATCGTTGGTGTAATTAGTTAGTTAATCTGTGGAATGCCGCGGCGTTCCATCTCTTGTTCCACAACTTTTCCAAGAGAGGCAATTCCTTCACGGATGCGCTCTGGGGTTGGGTAACAGTAAGAAAGTCGCATCGACCAACTACCAAAACCATCAGCATAAAAAGCGGTACCTGGTACATAAGCAACCTTTGCAACAATTGCACGAGGCATCATCGCTTTAGTATCAATCTCAGGTGGCAAAGTAACCCAAACATAAAAACCACCCTGTGGTTTGGTCCAGGTAGCAGCCTTAGGAAAGTGTTGATCCAAAGACTCCAACATCGCATCTCTGCGCTCCTTATAAAGCTTGCAAAATGAGGCGATTTGATCCCGCCAAGGTTGGTTGGCTAAATAACTAGAGATCGCCATCTGCGAGAAGTTAGAGGGGCACAAAATTGAGGATTCTGAGGCGATAACTAGTTTTTCTCGAAGCGCCTGTGGCACCAAAGCCCAGCCGATTCGGAAGCCCGGCACGATGGTCTTAGAAAATGAGCCTAAATAAATGACATTCTCGGAGTCTTGAGCGCGCATCGCATTTGGTGATGGGCGGTCAAAGCCCAACAAACCATATGGATTATCCTCAACAATAAAGATCTTCTCGGCACGACAAATATCAAGAATCTCAGTGCGGCGCTCTGCGGTTAATAAAACACCAGCCGGGTTTTGATAATTTGGAATCAAATATAAAAACTTAATTTTGCGCCCTTGATAACGCAGAGTTTTGATTGCGTCACGTAGCGCTTCAGGAATCAAACCATTGTCATCCATCTGCACATGCACCACATCTGCTTCGTACTGTGAAAAAGTGCCCAGCGCTCCAACATATGAAGGCGCTTCAACCAAAACCACATCACCTGGATCAATAAAAATTCGAGAGATCAAATCCAGCGCTTGTTGTGAACCAGTAGTTACTAAAACATCATTTGGATTTGCACGGATTCCTTCTAGCGCCATCACATCACAGATTTGTTCCCGCAATGCAGGATGTCCTTGACCGCTGCCATATTGCAAAGCTTCTTGTCCATGCTCCCTAATTAATTTTTCAACAATGCCTGCCATCATCTCCATCGGAATCGCAGAGAGATTTGGCATACCACCAGCTAGTGAAACAATCTCTGGACGAGAAGCCACCGCAAATAAAGCGCGAATTTCACTAGGTTTCATATGAGCGGCGCGGTGCGCATATCGCTCGGTGAGATTTTCTGGCGCGTGAGTCCGGTATCGCTCTAAATCATCGGAACTCATTGGGGAATTGTGCCACAAGGAGTGATTTTCTTGAGTTAGGTTTAAGAGCGGATTCCAGCTTTACGTAAATCCTCAATCCGCAAGGTGCCGGTTTTTGCATCTTCCTCAGCAGATAAATACATCCGCTGTATCGCAATTACCAAACCTTCAGCAACCACATCTCTGAAATTTGCATCCGCTAACCGTGCCGCATCTTTAGGGTTTGAGATATAGCCAATTTCTAACAAAACCGTAGGAGCCTTGGTTAAACGCAGTAAATCCCAAGTCTTAGCATGGGTGCGAGCATTTAATAGATCAGTGCGTGCGATCAACTCACGTTGCACAATGGTGGCAAATTTTTCACCAACTACAGAGTGAATTCCATGTTGATCACTGCCATAAAAGTAAGTTGATAAACCATGAGCTTTCTCATTTTGATATGCATCAACACTTAATGAGATAACCAAATCTGCTTCAGTGTTATTTGCAAAATTAATCCGCTCTTGGATAGATGGATTTGAGGTTGCGCTATGAGTTATAAATACCGAAACCCCAAGTGCAATTAAACGACCCTCAATCTTTTGCGCTAAATCAAAGGTTATATCCGCAATATCAGCACGAGAACTTGGATCTAAAACAATTACCTTGTCCGCAAGGGCTGGGCCACGTTTTTCTCGTTTTGCTTGATCACGCAACAACGCGGGTGCACCACCTGTAACGGTGCGCATCAACCGCATCAATGAAATCACTGTGCCGGGACCACAAACCCCATCAACCTTGACTCCAACTGATTTTTGAAACTCCTGCACCGCTTTTTCTGTCAACGGTCCATAAAAACCATCAACCCGGCCTGGGTTAAAACCCATTTCAATTAGACGCGCTTGCAGTGCAGCAACATCATCACCGCGCATTAGTGGATTTTCAATCTTTAAAGTGCGATCACCTAATTTCCAACGCGCCTCTTCAATTGCAGCATGGGTGCCAGCATCAATCTCACCGGTAACACTTAGACCACGTGCTTGCTGAAAGGCCCGGACCGCATCTGCCACTTCACTGGAAAATAAATCAGTTGGTGCAGATATCAACCCAAGGCGATGCAGGGTGTTAGTAACAACAGTTACAACATCCCCGCGATCACCGGGTTTAATCATTTAGTTGATGTATTCAGAAAGCTCTTTAAGTAGAGCTGGCTTTGGACGTGCACCGACAATGCTTTTAACAACCTGGCCACCTACAAAGACATTCATAGTTGGAATGGAGTTAATGCCATATTTCATGGCGATAGAGCCCTCTTCGTCGGTATTTAGTTTCACGATTTTGATCTTTGCACCATGTTCATTGGAGATCTCCTCCAAGATTGGCCCAACTGCGCGGCAAGGTCCGCACCACTCAGCCCAGAAATCCACCAACACTGGGGTGGAGCTCTTCAAAACTACATCTGCGAAGTTTGCAGCAGTTACTTTTTCGGTTGCCATCTTCTCTCCTCTTGTTATGTCCTTAACTCTAGTGTCCCGTCAGTGACCTTGCAGAAATCTCTCGGCATCAAGTGCGGCCTGGCATCCAGAACCAGCTGCGGTAATTGCTTGGCGGTAGGTGAAATCCACCAAATCACCGCAGGCAAATACCCCTTTTAGATTGGTGCGGGTGGAGCGGCCTTCAACCTCTACATACCCCTCACCATTTAATTTAACTTGATCCTTAACCAACTCAGATCTTGGCAAATGTCCAATTGCAACAAATAGACCAGTGAAATCTTTTTGAGATTCTTCACCAGTTACAGTGTTGCGTAGCTTTAATCCAGAAACTTTTTCCTCACCCAATACATCAATTACCTCGGTGTTAAAAAGGAATTCAATCTTTGGGTTGGCTTTAGCGCGTTCCGCCATAATCTTTGAGGCACGCAACTCCTCACGGCGATGAATAATTACAACTTTGCTAGCAAACTTTGTTAAGAAGTTTGCCTCCTCCATCGCAGAATCTCCACCACCAACAACTGCAATCACCTGCTCGCGGAAGAAGAAACCATCACAGGTTGCGCACCAAGAAACACCGCGACCCGACAAACGCTTTTCATTTGTTAAACCAATCTCTTTATAAGCAGAGCCCATCGCCAAAATAACCGCACGAGCCTTAATACTGTTACCAGATCCATCAACCAAGACCTTTACTTCACCATCTAATTTCATTTCAGTGATGTCATCGGTAATCAAATTGGCGCCAAAACGCAATGCTTGCTTGCGCATCTGATCCATCAAATCTGGACCCATGATGCCATGTTCAAAACCTGGAAAATTTTCTACCTCAGTGGTATTCATCAACGCTCCACCAGCGGTTACAGAGCCCTCATACAAAACTGGATCTAACTGTGCGCGTGCGGCATAAACCGCGGCGGTGTAGCCGGCAGGCCCGGAGCCCACAATTACTAACTCATGTACTTTATTGAAATCAACACTCACGAGCGCACCCTACCTTCGCAACAACACTTTAATGATCTGACCCACCTCTGAAACTTTCATGGCGCGGGCCACAACAAGATAAACCGCAGCGGTAGCTAGCAAAACACCGGCCAAATCAATGATATTCCCACTTAAACGCAGCTGTTGCGCCACAAAAGCTGCAGCGGTTACAGCGATTGCAGCAGCAACAATCAACTTCAGGTAATAGGCAATCAACCCTCGTAGTTGTAAGGCCCCGGTGTATTTACGGAGCAAGAAATAGGTAACAAAAATGCCCACCCAATAACTTGCCGTGAAGGCTAGGCCAAGTCCAACTGTTACAGAGCGCGCTACCATATTGAAATAAGCCAACAAAGATAATCCAATTGCAATTACATTTATTACCAGGTTTGAGACCACCTGGTATTTAGTATTTTCAAAGGCATTTAATCCGCGGATTAAAACTAAGTTAATAGATAGTGGAATTAGACCAAGGGCCATCGCAGATAAAACCCGGCCTATGTAAATCGCATCCAACTCTGAGATACCAAAAAAGATCGCCTCTGCCACTCGTTCACCAAATAGTAAAAAAACAGCAGCTGCTGGAACGGTAACAATTCCAATTAATCGCAGCGCGGTATTTAACTTTAACTTCAACTCTGCCACCTTGTTATCAATCACCAACTCAGAGAGCTTTGGCAGTAATGCGGTGACAATAGAGATGGTGACAATCGAGTGCGGCAACAACAAAATCAGATAAGCATTTGCATAAGGGGTATAACCGACACCATATAAAACCCCGGCCGCATCTGCGTTTACAGCGGCTCTGGTTGCAATATTTACCGTTGCTAAAAACCCTAACTGAGAAATCAAGACAAACAAAAACATCCACGAAGCCAGCTTTAAAGCCTTATCTAGCCCTACCCCACGCCAATCAACGCGGAACTTAAGTTTTAATCCAGAGGATTTAATGGAAGGCAACAAAATGATTGCCTGTAAGGCAATTCCAACTGTGGTTCCGATACCAAGAACCCTGACCTGTGCATCGGTAATTGTGGCCAGTGAGATTTCATCTGTCACCGACAAGAAATAAGAGAAGAGCGCTATAACCACTAAATTGTTGGCAATCGGCGCCCACATCATTGGGCCGAAACGCTGCTTGGCATTTGCTACCTGGCCCAACACCCCAAAAAGCCCATAAAAAAGGATCTGCGGTAGGCAGTACAGCGCGAAAGCAATGGTGACCTCGCGAGATCTGCCAGTAAATGATGGTGCATATAAAGAGATAAGCAATGGTGCAATAACCATCGCCAATACTGTGATCAATAACAGCGCCGAGCCAAGTAGTGAGACCAACCTACTTACATAAGCGTTGCCACCATCAGCATCTCTAAAAGATCTAACAATCTGCGGCACAAAAACCGCTGATAGCGCGCCACCAATTAGTAAGTTATAAAGAATATTTGGAGTGGTATTTGCAACATTGTATGCATCACCAAGAATTCCAGTTCCTAGAACTGCGACCAACAAGAGGTTTCTAATAAATCCAGTGACACGCGAGATCAAAGTTCCGGCACCCATTAAGGATGAGGAACGGATCAAACCCGCATCATCTTGATTCATTTGTTCTCTTTCGCACCCTTCTGATGCTCTGCACCACCGCGGCCAATAAAAGAATTATTGCCATACCAGTGGTGAACCAGGTGGTGATTGGCGAAATCACCGCGAGTCGCAAAGGAATCCGTTCTAACTCCCCAACCAAAGTGCCATCTGGGCTCTGTAACTGCATTCTCAAAACGGTTTCACCTGATGCAATTACATCCAAAGGCACTTGAATTTGAAGTTGTGAATTAGCAGCAACTGTTATACGTGGCACCTCCCCGACCACAACACGGCTATTTGTAGTTGAGATCTGCAAATCAACAGAGACCTCTTGGGCAAAATCATTGATGATAGTTACCGGCAGATCATAGGCCGGGGTAGTAATTGTGTAATTGCCAGGTGAGACCCTGATGCGTTTTTGCATCTCTTGCACCGCAGCAAAATAACTCTTAGTTATCAAGACCGCGTTATCCTTTTTTATCCGCGGATTTAATGTTTTGGCGATTCCGATTCTTAAATCCTCAACATCTTTAGTGGTTACTAAAGAATTAACCACCCGCATCGTTTTACGCATTGGGGTGTAAGAGTTGCGCGCCACCAACTGTGCATTTTCCGAGTTTGCAACAACTGAGCTGGGAGCTGAAACCGGGCGTCCCATAATGGTTTCTAACCGTGCTTTGGAGTGTTGGTTATATATCGAAAGCTCTCCAGGGGCGTACCGTTTTAAGAAATAGATAGATGGGGAGCCATATGTAGTTGAGATTATTTGATCATTGCGACTACGGAGCACAAGTAAGTTGAACCATTGTTGAGCAACTGCGTACTCTTCAACGACCACCTCTTCCCCAGCTTCATCTAAATAAACATAGCCATCTGCTAAATCCAACACCTCTTCCAAAAACGCTGGATCAATTACCCAGGTTTTTGTTCCAGGGCCGGGATTGTTTACTAAAGCACCAAACTTTCCCTCTGGTGCTATCGATAAAGCCAAATCATTATTTAAATAGATGCCGGTAGCCAATCTGCTAGTTGGTGCGGCCAAAGTAATTAAAGTGTTAGCTGAAACTATTGGTGCAGCAATAACAGAAATAACTAAAGCCAGAAATAAAGCAAAGAGTCGTTTCATGACAACAACTCCTTGGATCTAGCAATCAACTTTTTCTCATCGGGGTAGGCCAACTTCGAGACAATCTCATCAAGTGGAAACCAGCGCACATCATCTACCTCTGAAACCTGCGGCGCGATTTGACCGCCAACCTCTTTAAATAAAAAGTGATGAACGGTCTTATGAATTCGTTTTCCACTTGCCATAAACCAAAAATCAATTACTCCCAGTGATTTATCAATCTCACTTTCAATTCCGGTTTCCTCTTTTACCTCACGGATGGCAGCTTGCTCAGGTGTTTCACCCGGTTCGATATGGCCTTTAGGAAGAGACCACAACAATCGCTCCCGTTTTGCATCCTTGGCATCAAGACGGCCAATCAACAAACCTTTAGTTCCAGATGCATCCACCACTAAACCACCAGCGCTAACCTCATCAACTCTGCGGGCATAACGTTGAGGTGATTGCTTTTTTACTGACTTCGTAGGTTGTGATGAATTTTCGTGAGAGCGTCCCGATGATTTAGAACGCGGACGCTTGCGCCTGCGTTTTTTCTTAACCTCTTCGCCGCCCGCACTAGGTGCCGGGGTCATACCGGTAAGCCTACTGTTTGTGCTTCATCGGTAACCTTAGGCGCATATGGAAACCCCACTTTCAGCGGCAAGTGAGATTGCCATCTCAGTTTTGCGTCAGCGCGCACCGCTGGCCTTTGAGCTGGCCGCACAGTTCAAAGCTCAAGGACATCGCTTAGCCCTCGTGGGTGGTCCGGTACGGGATGCATTACTTGATCGACTCGGCAATGATTTGGATTTCACCACCGATGCATTGCCGGAAGTTACAAAAAAGATCTTAAAAAAATGGGCTGATGATATTTGGGATGTAGGAATTAAATTCGGCACTATCGGTGCTAAAAAGTCAGACATCACCTTTGAAGTCACAACTTATCGTGCCGATAGTTATGAAGCTGACTCTAGAAAACCTGAAGTGAATTTTGGTGACAATATTGCTGGAGATTTGATTCGTCGCGATTTCACAGTTAATGCGATGGCTATTGAATTAACCAACGACTCTCCTGAGTTTATTGATCCACACAACGGCGTTACTGATCTACTGAAAAAGGTTTTGCGTACCCCAACCGCGCCAGAGATTTCATTCTCTGATGATCCGTTACGAATGTTGCGTGCTGCAAGATTTGCCGCCCAACTGAACTTCACTATTGCAGATGAGGTATTACAAGCTATGAGGGATATGGCTGATCGCCTAACCATTATCTCTGCAGAGCGGATCCGTGATGAGTTTACAAAAACCTTGATGTCCCAAAACCCCAGGGCAGGAATCACAATTTTGGTTGACACCGGTTTGTGTGAAAAATTTCTACCGGAGATACCAAAATTGCGTTTAGAGATTGATGAACACCATCACCATAAAGATGTTTACGAACACAGTCTTACTGTTTTAGATCAATCAATCGCTTTAGAGGATCGTTTAGGTGGAGCGAATTTAATCTCTAGATTGGCAGCGTTACTTCATGACATTGGAAAACCAAAGACCCGTGCCTTAATCCCAGGTGGTGGAGTTTCATTTCATCACCATGAGGTGGTTGGCGCCCGAATGGCTAAAGAACGGCTAAAAAAGCTACGTTTCGACCACCATGTAGTGGAAGAGGTTGGCCAGCTGGTTTTCTTACATCTGCGCTTTCATGGCTACGGTGATGGTGCTTGGACTGACTCTGCGGTACGCCGCTATGTTCGTGATGCCGGTGATTTATTAACCCATCTTCATGTTTTAACCCGCGCTGATTGCACCACCCGCAATGTTAAAAAAGCAGAGCGTTTAGCCCGTCATTACGATGATTTAGAAAACCGAATTCAAGTTTTGATGGAACAAGAGGAGTTATTAAAAATCCGTCCGGATTTAGATGGCCATGCAATTATGCAACTACTGGGAATCCCTGCAGGACCAAAGGTTGGCAAAGCTTATGAATATCTTTTAGAGCTACGCCTAGAGTATGGTCCACTTGGTGCAGAACGCGCCGAAGCCGAGCTGCGCAGTTGGTGGTCTAAAAATCAGAGTTAAATAGTTTTGGTCTTAGCAACACTAAAGCGACTAAAACATAAACAAAGGCAATCAAAATCGGCAATCCAGCAGATACTCCATCTGCTGGCAACACAAAAGCGGCAATAATTGCGCCGCTAACAATCCCCGCATTAACCATTACATCGTAAACCGCAAATACTCTGCCGCGGAACTCATCAGCAATCTTTGATTGCACCAGCGCATCATTGGTGACTTTCACACCTTGACCCGCCATGCCGGTGAAAAATCCAGTTAAAACCAACAACAACTCATTTTGATTTAGCGCTAATGCAATTGGCAAAATCGCACTGGCGTAAAGCGAGTATCTAATCCAAGCGTGACGGCCAAACCTCTTTACTCCAAATGGCGCAATCACCGCACCAATAGTTATGCCAATTCCAGCAATTGTGATGGCAAAAGCAAAGCCCGCCAAGCCACTTTCGGGGTTGGTTGGATCATTAAAGGTGTTGCGATTTAGCAACAGCGCCATCAAAGTTAAAGCTGTTAATCCGCCGCGTTGTACTGCGGTAGCTGTAATGCCCAGGAAGCAATCTCGGATCCGGTACAGAAATTTCGCACCATCAACCATCTCTTGATAAGCCGCCGCAATGCTTTGATGTTTCATCTCATGTGGCAGAGGACCTAACTGATCCTTCTTTAGGCGCAGCGCTAGTAATCCAGCCACTAAAAAGCAGCTGGCGGCCAAAGTAATTAATACCCCATCTGCTTGATTGGCATCCAAATGACCTTCTAGCAATCCACGCAATCCAATTCCGATACCGCCACCAATTACAACAAAGACTGTGCCACCAGTCACCGTGGTCGCATTGATTGAAACTAAATTATTTCTTCCCTGAGTTCCGGTTGTATCAATCAATAACGGTAAACCAGCAGATAGTCCGGCGAGAATCAAACGATTAACACCAAATGCTAACAAAACAAAAATAGTTAACTCAACACCGGTTGCGCCATTGCGTATCAACCCAGCTATGAAGATCAAAGTGAAAGCACGGAATAAATTGGCAAAGAGAATTACCCGTTGGCGTGAAACACGATCCAGAATTGTTCCTACAAAAGGCCCAACTAATGAGTAGGGCAATAGAACAACAGCAAAGGCAACCGCTGCAGATTTTGCATCTGGTTGTCGCTCTGGAGAAAACAAAACAAATGAGGCTAATGCGGATTGAAAAATTCCATCAGTGAGTTGGCCCATCCAACGAACTGCGAGCAATCTGCCCACTGCGGTTTTTCTCAACGCATCCCAGAAATTCACAGATAAAGCGTAGTTAAGGATTTGGCTTTATCCTTACGCCATGTGGTCTAAACGCGCTTATGTTGATTTCGCACTTAAAAAGCGCGCCACAATCGCCAGTATTTATCGAGGCCTGAACACCACCTCTGATGCCTGTGACGCCGACCCATATCTGCGCCGCGCAGCTAAACATCATGGTGAAATCACAGATCGTGATTGCCCAATGTGTCGCAAAGAAAAGGTCACAGAGTTGCAATACACATTTGGCGATCAATTAGGTCAATACTCCGGTCGCATCAAGACCAATGCAGAGCTAGAAGAGATGCAATCTGAATACGGAGAGTTCCGGGTTTATGTTGTTGAGGTTTGTCTTGGATGCGGTTGGAATCACCTCAGCGCTTCATACTTGCTGGGAGATGGCCGAGATAGAAAGCCGCCGCGCAAGGTAAAGACCCGTTAATACTTTAAACCGATACCCTTAGCTTTGTGATTGGGTTTTTGAAGCGGTTTCTGAGCGCAATACTAAATGGGTTAAGAGGTAGAGCGGGTCGAATCCTTCTAAAACTAGCTGGCATCTTCTTTGTAATTGGTGCCACCGGTTTTGCAATTGCTTACTTCACCACCGATATTCCAGATCCAAATGAGTATGTAAACTCCCAAGCCACCATCATTCAATACGCAGATGGTGATGAAATTGGACGCATTGGTGCACAAAACCGCACCAGCCTCCCGTTGGCGAGAATCCCATTAGATCTCCGTCATGCGGTATTGGCGGCGGAAGATAAAAACTTTTACTCACAAGGCGCCTTTAATCCGATCGCAATATTAAGAGGTGCAATCAACACCGCACTAGGTCGTGGCTTGCAAGGTGGATCAACCATCACTCAGCAATACGCCAAGACCGCATTTCTTACCGCGGATCGCACTATTCAAAGAAAAATAATTGAATTAATAATTGCAATTAAATTAGAGAACCAGCTTTCCAAAGATCAAATCTTGGAAAATTACTTAAATACCATTTACTTTGGCCGCGCCGCCTATGGAGTTGAAACCGCATCTCAAGTTTATTTTGGCCGCAGCGTTGATAAATTAACAATTCCGCAAGCCGCGGTTCTTGCATCGATTTTGCGCTCGCCAGGTTATTACGATCCAGAGTATCGCGAGGGCAACAAAGAACGTCTCGAGGCTCGATACAAATATGTTTTAAACAATATGGTCAGCGAGGGCTGGTTAGAAAAAGCAGATGCAGAACGGTTTAAAGAAAAACTACCTGGAATTAGACCAAGGCTTTCAACCGGCCAATTGGCGGGTAATAAAGGTCATCTCATTGAGGCGGTACGCAAAGAGTTAAACATAATTGGTTTTCCTGATGAGCAGCTATTGATTGGCGGATTAATAGTCCGCACCACATTAGAGAAAAATGCTCAACTTGCTGCAGAGGCTGCGGTATTTAACCAAGCTCCAAAGAAAGCTCCAGACAACCTTTATATTGGTTTGGTTTCTATCAGGCCGGGTACTGGCGAGATTGTTGCGATGTATGGCGGCAAGGATTATTTGCAGCGGCAATTAAATGATGCAACACAGGGAATTACCCAAGCCGGTTCGACCTTCAAGCCATTTGCACTGATTGCTGCTCTCGAACAAGGCATCTCTTTATCTTCACTTTGGAATGGCAATGGACCATTAATTTTTGATGATTTCAACGGTCGCCCATATGAGGTTTCAAATTACGGCAACAAATCCTTTGGCGATGTTTCCTTGCTGCGAGCTAGCGCATCATCAATTAACACTGTTTATGTTCCACTTGGCATTAAAGTCGGTGTAGATAAAGTTATTGAAGCTGCTCGCCGTGCCGGAATCCCAGATTCAGTTGCAATGGTCGCATCCCCATCAGTTGTTTTGGGCGTTCCCAGTCCAAGAGTTATTGACGTTGCAAATGCTTACGCAACCTTTGCTGCAAATGGTGTTCGCTCCAAACCATTTTTAGTTAAAGAGGTATTGGGGCCAAACAAAGGCATTCTTTATCAATCCCGTATTGAAACTGAACAGGTTTTTGATGAAAGCGTTATGGCAGATCTCAACTACGCACTTGGTGAAGTTGTGCGCGCCGGTACCGCTTCATCTGCACTTCGCGGCTTTGGTCGTCCCGCGGCTGGTAAAACCGGAACCTCGCAATCAAACGCCTCTGCTTGGTTTAGTGGCTACACCCCACAACTTGCAACATCGATTGCTTTCTACCGTGATGATGCAACCCAATCTCTAAATGGAATCGGCGGACTTACCTCGGTCACTGGTGGTAGCTTCCCGGCAAGAATTTGGAACGCATACATGAAGGTGGCGCTTAAAGGCCAACCCAAATTAGATTTCCTTCCTCCAGCAAATATTGGAGGTGCAGAAGCATTTCCAATTCCAAATCCAGTCCCAACTATTGCGCCAGTTGATGCCGCAAACTGGTGCTCAACCGCTGATCTGGAAGGCGTAAACAAAGATCTCAAGGAGTTCTGCACTAAAGCGCTAAAGAAGTACTTTGTACCAACCCCATCAAATGGTTAAAACTGCAAGGGTTGTCGCAATTGTTGCGCTAATTGCAGCACTTTTCTCCTTCGCCAAGTTCAATCATTGCCGCGGCACCAATTGGGTCAGCCCCGATGTGTATGTACACATGTGTTACTCCGATATTTCAGCGCTTTATGGTGCACGGGAGATAAATACCGATAAGTGGCCCTATGCCTCAGCAGAAAATGCGGTGGAGTACCCAGTAATAACTGGTGTGATTATGTGGGCTACCGGTTTGTTGATTGATGATCCATCTGGCTATCGCTCCTACTTTGATTTAAATGCATTGTTGATACTGCTACTTTTCTTCGCCTCAATATTTATTCTCTGGCGGTTAAAACCAGATTATGTAGCGCTATTTCCCATTGCACCCGCGGTCTTTGGTTCCTTGCTAATCAACTGGGACATCTATGCGGTGCTATTCGCTTTACTTTCACTATATTTTTACAAAGACAAAAAGATGGATCTATCTGCATTGTTTATGGGCATTGCCATCGCCACAAAGTTTTATCCCGGCGTAATTCTCTTTGGTATCGCATTAATCTTTTGGAAAAATCAACAAATCAAAGAATTACTTCGTTATCTTGCCATCACGGTTGCCGCATGGCTAGCAATCAACTTACCGGTTGCATTAAACAATCAAGATGGTTGGTGGCGTTTCTTTAAGTTAAATATTGAAAGAGATAATGATTTAGGTTCGATTTGGTATGCCGCAGCTTTGCTTGATTTACCAATGGGCAATCTGAATAACTTAACCATCTTGGCATTTGTCATAGCCCTTGCCGCTATCGGCCTTCTTTATTTCATGATTGCTAACCACCGCACAGATTTTGAGAACTTAATCCTGATCGCCTTTTTAACTGTCGCAGCCTTTGTAACAATCAGCAAGGTGTACTCACCGCAGTACATTCTTTGGTTAACACCCCTTGCAGTTCTTGCAATGACGAGAGATGAAGAGCGAAAAGCTTTTTGGATTTGGCAGGGCACTGAAGCGCTGTATCACTTTGCAATTTGGCAGTACCTCGCCAGTTACACCGGCGCTAAATTTGGTATCCCAGAAACCTTCTATGCCCTGACTATCTTTATTAGGGTCGCCGGGTTGGCCTATTTTTCAGCCACCTTGATACGCACAGCAAAGCCTGTTCCACAGGGCAATCTGGGTGAATTTCTCTCTGACACCGTCCAGGGTTAGGCTTACCCTCCTTCACAAAGCCTTTTGGGGCTCGTCCCTAAAAACCTATGTGAATCGCAGCAACCCTCCTGCTACGGAAAGACCGTAGCCGTATTAGTCCAGAGGAGGTGGGGTTAACGCATGCGTCGCTATGAACTAATGGTGATCCTAGATCCAGATCTAGAAGAGCGCACCGTCGCACCAAGTCTTGAGACATATCTCAAGATCATCAAAGAATCAGGTGGTCGAGTAGACAAACTCGATATCTGGGGCAAACGTCGTATGGCATTTGAAATCGCTAAGAAGAGCGAAGGAATTTATGCCGTCGTTGATATGCACTGTGAACCAGCCGCAATCAAAGAGCTCGATCGTCAACTTAACTTGAACGAAGCTGTGCTTCGTACCAAAGTTGTTCGTCCCGAGTAAATCCGCACATAAGTAGAGACCACATAAAGTAGATAGAGGATAGAAAATGGCAGCAGGAGATACACAAATTACTCTCGTTGGTAATTTAACAAACGACCCAGAACTGCGCTTCACACCATCAGGTGCTGCAGTCGCAAAGTTCACCGTCGCTTCAACACCACGTTACATGGATCGCCAAACCAATGAATGGAAAGATGGAGACACTCTTTTCCTTAATTGCCAAATTTGGCGTCAAGCAGCAGAAAACGTTGCAGAGTCATTAACTCGCGGAATGCGCGTTATTGTTTCTGGTCGTTTAAAGCAGCGTTCCTACGAAACCAAAGAGGGCGAAAAGCGCACCGTCTTTGAAGTCGAGGTAGATGAGGTTGGTCCTTCTCTACGTAACGCAACAGCAAAGGTCACTAAGACATCTCGTCCTGGTGGAAATGCTGGTGGATTCTCCGCACCAACAGAGTCCTCTGATGACCCATGGTCTACACCTTCAAATGTCGGCGGCGGATGGACATCCACTACCGCAGATGATCAACCACCCTTTTAAATAAGGATTTTCAACTAAAAAACCATTCCGCTTTTAGTAAAGCGGGCCCAACACAAGGAGCACCACAATGGGAGCACGTTCCAACCGCACGCTGAAGCAGAAGCCAAAGGTTTCTCCAGCGTTAAATAAGAAGTTTAAGAAGAAGCCATGCAGCTTCTGCCGTGACAAGGTCACCTACATCGATTACAAAGATGTAGCCACCCTTCGTAAATACATCTCTGATCGCGGCAAGATCCGCGCTCGTCGTGTAACCGGCGCATGCACACAACACCAACGTCAGATCGCTGATGCCATAAAGAACAGCCGCGAAGTTGCGCTACTTCCTTACACATCAACAGCGCGATAAGGAGAAAATAAAATGAAACTAATCCTTACCCGTGAAGTAGCTGGCCTTGGCCATCCAGGTGATGTCGTAACCGTTAAAGATGGTTATGCACGTAACTTCCTTCTACCAAAAGGATCAGCGATTGCTTGGTCCAAAGGTGGAGAGACACAGATTGAAGGAATCCGTCGCGCACGCCAAAACCGTGAAATCCGCGATAAGGATCATGCCAATGAAATCAAGACAAAGCTTGAAGCAGCAAACCTTGTTGTTAAAGCTAAGGTTGGTTCAACCGGTCGTCTATTTGGTTCTGTAACTGAAAAAGACATCGCACTTGTTATCAAGAGCGCAACTGGTTTGGATATCGATCGCCACAAGATTAAATTGGTTAAGCATGTCAAAAACCTAGGCAAGCACTCCGCCAAGGTTTCACTCATGACAGGTGTTGCAGCAAACATCACCGTTAATGTTGTTGAATAAATAAATAACATCAAAAAAACGGCTCGCACCAAAAGTGCGGGCCGTTTTTATTTCCTTGAACAACCCACGCAAAATCTCAATTATTGAGAACTGGAAATAAATCTTTACCCA
>VFQS010000905.1_pt1 | contig 29381 bp, 25 predicted proteins | sample 3512361 | NCBI WGS metagenome assembly VFQS01 (sample SAMN10412375, study PRJNA504923) | tailings metagenome | isolation source: Relicate 1 Philex TSF3 active mining | place: Philippines
AGTGGCGCACCACGTTGGCGTACCGAAATTTGGACCGTTTCTTGACCCGTTGGGGGCGTGTCCTTGTTGTCGCGTACCAAGCGGAAGTTGTAGTCGGGGCGATTGAAGTTTTCGGGCTTGCCGCGCACCATTTCACGACCTGTTTTGAGGTGTTGCGCCAAGCGCCAGAAAAACGCCAGTTCGGTGTGGGCAATCGGGAGTTGGGGTTCGCCCTCGCGTGCCGTCGGTGATGTGTCTTCTAACCAGGCTTGTGTGACCCATTGGTCAAGTTGATCGTGGCGCAAGTTGGCTCTGATGGGTACTCGCTCCAATTTGGTTTCGCTGTGTTGAATACTGAGTGTGGCTTCGTCAAAGCTTACATAAAGAGACACAGCCGGACATGCTTGGCCCTCGGCCAAGGTGTAGCTTTGCACCACCTCGTCGGGCAACATGGTGATTTTGTAGCCAGGCATGTACACCGTGGACAAACGATGACGTCCTACGTTGTCAATGGCGCTGTTGGGCTCAATGGCCAAACCTGGGGCCGCAATGTGAATGCCCACCACCACTTTGCCTGTGCCCAATCCTTGCAACGACAGCGCGTCGTCGATCTCTGTGGTTTGTGAGTCGTCTATCGAATAGGCTTGCACAGGCGCCAGAGGCAATTCTTGCGCAATGACGGGGGCCTCCAATTTTGGAAAGCCCGTGCCCTTGGGAAAATTGTCAAACAAAAAGCGCTGCCAATGGAAGTCATAAGCGCTGGCAATAGCGCCGGCATTTTGCAGCAAGGTGAGTGGCGCCGTTTGGCTGGTGCGACTGGCCTCGACCACCGCTTTGTACTCGGGTGCATTTTTGTCGGGGCGAAACAAAATTTTGTAAAGTTGCTCTTTGATGGGTGCCGGGCATTGGCCCGCCATCAACGCCTGCGACCAGCTTTCAATTTGCGCTTGAATTTGTTTTTTCTTTTCAATACCGGCCAAAGCCAATTGCACAGTTTCTGCAGAGGCTTTTTTGAAACGCCCCTTGCCAGCCCGGCGAAAATAATGCGGTGCTTCGTAAAGGCGAATCAAAGCCCCGACTTGTTGCGCAGTTGAGGCATCGGCATTGAAATACTCTCGCGCCACATCGGCAAAACCGAACTCGGTTTCGGGCGCAAACTCCCAAGCCAGGTCAAGCTCAATGCTTTGGCTGATGGAGGTGGCGTCGGCCAGCAACTGGGCTGGGGCAGGTTTGTCAAATTTCAAAAGCACGTTGGCACTTTTGACCTTGACCCGCTTGCCGCTGTCCAGTTCAACTTGTACAGAAGCTTCCGCCTCTGACATGACTCGTCCGGCAACAAACTTGCCAGCTTCTTCAAACAATAAATACATGGGCTCGATTGTCCCATGCGCAGGCCCCAGGCTTGTCCTGAAGGGATTCAAATTTAAAGGGAAAGCCATTAATTCTGCTGAAGCAAAGGATAATTGAGGCATGTCCCGCGTCATTGAAAAGCCCAGTTGGTGGTCCCGATTCCTTCATTTATTTGCAGGGTTTGACGGTCCTTTGGCCTTTGCCATCTTTATATTGGCTTGCGCCGGCATGCTCATCATGTACTCGTCCGGCTATGACCATGGCACGCGATTTGTCGATCACGGCCGCAACATGCTGATTGCCGGGGCCATCATGTTTGTGGTGGCTCAAATCCCGCCGCAGCGCCTGATGAGCTTGGCCGTGCCCATTTACACCGTGGGCGTGCTGTTGCTCATTGCGGTGGCTATTTTTGGCATTACCAAGAAGGGCGCCCGGCGCTGGCTCAATGTGGGCATCGTGATTCAGCCCAGCGAAATACTCAAAATAGCCATGCCGCTCATGCTGGCATGGTGGTTTCAAAAGCGCGAAGGTCAGTTGCGCCCCTTGGACTTTGCCGTGGCCGGCGCTTTGCTCATCGTCCCTGTCGGATTGATCATGAAACAACCCGACCTGGGAACCGCCTTGTTGGTCCTCAGCACCGGTTTGGCGGTGCTGTTTTTTGCAGGTTTGAGCTGGCGCCTCATCTTGCCGCCTGTTTTGCTAGGTCTGGTTGGCTTGGTGTTTTTGGTTGCCATGGAAACGCAGTTGTGTGCAGATGGCGTCGATTGGAAAGTGCTGCACGAGTACCAGCGGCAACGCGTTTGTACCTTGCTTGACCCTGCGCGCGACCCTTTGGGCAAAGGCTTTCACATCATTCAGGGCATGATTGCCATCGGCTCGGGAGGCTTTTGGGGCAAGGGCTTTATGCAAGGCACGCAAACCCACTTGGAATTCATACCTGAACGCACCACCGACTTTATTTTTGCCGCTTTTTCAGAAGAATTCGGCTTGCTTGGTACTTTGCTCCTCATTTCGGGCTTTTTCTTCTTGGTATTCCGAGGGCTGGTGATTGCCAAAGAAGCACCTTCTTTGTTCACGCGCTTGCTGGCCGGCAGTGTCAGCATGATTTTCTTCACCTATGCCTTCGTCAACATGGGCATGGTCAGTGGTATTTTGCCGGTGGTGGGGGTGCCTTTGCCCTTCATCAGCTATGGCGGCACAGCCATGGTCACCCTGGGACTGGGCTTGGGCATTTTGATGTCCATCGCCAAAGCCAAGCGACTGGTTCAAACCTAAGCGCCGAAAAATCAAGGCCAGCTGTCCGCCAGTCAGCAAGGCCTTCTGAGCTTGCCTACAATGGCGACATGATTTCACGCGAACCCACCATTGAACGCTTGGCCACGGCCAGGTCTTTGTTGCTCGAGCCTTTTGGCTTGGACGAAACCCACTTGGCCAAGGCCTTGAACGCCATCAAAGCGCATAAAGTGGACGACGCCGATTTGTACTTTCAATACACCCGTGCCGAAGGCTGGAGTTTGGAAGAAGGCATCGTCAAAACGGGTAGCTTTAGCATTGACCAAGGTGTTGGTGTGCGTGCGGTGGCTGGCGAAAAAACGGCCTTTGCCTACTCCGATGACATCTCTGAGGCCTCCTTGATGGACGCTGCACAAACTGTACGTGCCATTGCACAAGCGCATCAGAACAATAAAGCCAAAGTCCCTTCGCGCAAGATTGCAGGCATCCGTTCTCTGTACCCCTCACTCGACCCCATGGGCACCTTGAACAGCACCGATAAAGTGCAATTGCTCGAGAAGGTAGAGCAGTTGGCGCGCGCCAAAGATCCTCGCGTGGTTCAGGTCATGGCGGGTTTGGCCAGTGAATACGATGTGGTCATGGTGGCACGTGCCGATGGCACCTTGGCTGCGGATGTACGCCCCTTGGTTCGCTTGTCGGTCACGGTCATTGCTGAGCAAAACGGCCGACGTGAAGTGGGCAGTGGCGGTGGTGGCGGTCGCTTTGGCTTGGCGTATTTTGACGATGCCATGGTCAATGCGTACGTTGACGATGCCGTGCACGCAGCCCTTACCAATTTGGATGCACGACCTGCGCCTGCAGGGGTGATGACTGTTGTCTTGGGCCCAGGATGGCCGGGTGTCTTGTTACACGAAGCCATTGGCCACGGATTGGAAGGCGATTTCAATCGCAAAGGCTCTAGTGCTTTCAGCGGCATGATTGGCAAGCGCGTGGCGGCCAAAGGCGTCACGGTGTTGGATGACGGCACCATTTCTGACCGCCGCGGCTCCTTGAACGTGGACGATGAAGGCTGCCCCAGTCAGCGCAATGTGCTGATTGAAGACGGTATTTTGAAGGGCTACATCCAAGACGCCATGAATGCTCGCCTGATGGGTGTCAAGCCCACAGGCAACGGTCGCCGTGAAAGCTATGCGCACATTCCCATGCCGCGCATGACCAACACCTACATGTTGGGTGGCGACAAAGCACCCGAAGAAATTGTGGCCAGCATCAAGAAAGGCTTGTACGCCACCAATTTCGGTGGTGGCCAGGTCGACATCACCAGCGGCAAGTTTGTGTTCTCTGCCAGTGAAGCCTACTGGGTTGAAAACGGCAAGATTCAATACCCAGTAAAGGGCGCCACCTTGGTGGGCAGTGGACCTGAATGTCTCAAGCAGGTCAGCATGATTGGCAACGACATGCGCCTCGATTCGGGTGTGGGCGTGTGCGGCAAGGAAGGCCAAAGCGTGCCTGTGGGGGTAGGCCAACCTACGCTGCGCATCGAAGGTTTGACTGTAGGCGGTACGGCCTAAGGGGTTTGTTCTTAGGTTATTTGTCAGAAAACTGTCCAAAACTTGTGCTACATTCTTTTCCTATGACAACGCGCCTCAGCTTTTTTAGCTTTTATTTTGCATTCTCAGTCCTAGGCGGACGAGAGGCCAGCGCATAAGTCACTGAACCCCTCTGCCAACCGCCGGACTCAACCCCCGGCGGTTTTTTTTTGCATCGACAGATTTCTCATTTTTTATTTTGAACAGGAGCACGTGATGAACACCAAAGCCAAAGCCAATTCGGAGCCTCGTTATGCGAACCCCGCAGACCGAATGGGACAGACCGATGACGAACGCATTAAGGACATCACTGTGCTGCCGCCACCAGAACATTTGATGCGGTTCTTCCCAATCACGGGAACCGCTGTGGAATCGCTCATTTCACAAACGCGTCGCAAAATTCACAACATCATGGCCGGCAAAGACGATCGCTTGCTGGTGGTCATTGGCCCATGCTCTATTCATGATCCTGCTGCAGCCTTGGATTACGCACGGCGCCTGAAACCACTGCGTGACAAATACCAAGACACTTTGGAAATTGTGATGCGTGTGTATTTCGAAAAACCGCGCACCACCGTGGGCTGGAAGGGCTTGATCAACGATCCTTACTTGGACGAGAGCTTCCGCATTGACGAAGGTTTGCGAATTGCGCGTCAATTGCTGATCGAAATCAATCGCCAAGGTTTGCCTGCAGGCAGTGAGTTCTTAGACGTCATTTCACCCCAGTACATTGGCGATTTGATCAGCTGGGGTGCGATTGGCGCACGCACCACCGAAAGCCAGGTGCACCGCGAATTGGCTTCTGGTTTGTCAGCGCCCATTGGTTTCAAAAATGGCACCGATGGGAACATCAAAATTGCCACTGACGCCATACAAGCTGCAGAACGTGGTCACCACTTTTTGTCTGTTCATAAAAACGGTCAAGTGGCGATTGTGCAAACACAAGGCAACCCCGATTGCCACGTCATTTTGCGCGGTGGCAAAGTGCCCAACTACGACGAAGCCAGTGTCAATGCAGCTTGCAAAGATTTGACGGCGGCCAAACTCAAGCCTACCTTGATGATCGACTGCAGCCACGCCAATAGCAGCAAGCAGCACGAACGACAAGTGGATGTGACAAATGACATCTCGGCGCAAATCAGCAAAGGTTCACGTCAGATTTTTGGCGTGATGGTGGAGAGTCATTTGGAGGGCGGTGCGCAAAAGTTCACGCCTGGCAAAGACGACCCCAGCGCCCTCAAGTACGCGCAAAGCATTACCGATGCATGCATCGGTTGGCCTGACAGTGAAAAGGTGCTGGCCACATTGTCCAATGCTGTATTGGCACGTCGACAAAAATAAACGCGAAGGTCAAGGGCCTGTTGTGTGCAGGCCCTGTCCATGTTTCAAGCGTTTTCGAACCGTCCAAACTGTCAAGGCGTTTGATTACAGACGCTTTTTGGAAGCCGCGTTCAAAGCCTTCAAGAGCTTGTCGTGAATGCCGCCAAAACCGCCATTGCTCATGCACAACAAATGATCACCTGCTTGAGTCTTGGCCATGACTTGCGCGACCAGTTCATCGATGTTGCTGGCCACTTGCGCTTTGGCGCCCATCTCGGCCAATGCCGCGTTGGCATCCCAATCCAAGCCACCACTGTGGCAGAAAGACAAGTCGGCTTGTTCTAAGCTCCAAGGCAGCTGAGACTTCATGGTGCCTAGCTTCATGGTGTTGCTGCGCGGCTCGAAGATGGCCAAGATGCGCTGTGCTCCAACTTGCCTGCGCAAGCCGTCGAGCGTGGTGCGGATGGCTGTGGGGTGGTGCGCAAAGTCATCGTACACCGTGACGCCTGCCACGGTACCGCGTACTTCCATGCGGCGCTTCACATTTTGAAAACTCGACAAGGCTTTGGCTGCTGTTTCGGGTGAAACGCCCACATGCTCGGCTGCGGCAATGGCTGCCAATGCATTGAGTTGGTTGTGAACGCCGCCCAACGCCCAGCTCACGTGCGCCACTTTGTGGCCTTGATGCAAGACCTCAAAATTGTCTGGCTCGCCATGTGCTGAAAAATCACTGACTGCTGCGCCAAAGCTGCGCACATCGCTCCAACAACCTTGTGCCAAGACGCGGGTCAAACTTTCTTCTAGCCCATTGACCACCAAGCGGCCTTGACCCGGTACTGTGCGAACCAAGTGATGAAACTGACGTTCAATGGCTCGGAGGTCTTCAAAGATGTCGGCGTGGTCAAACTCCAAATTGTTCAAAATGGCAGTGCGAGGACGGTAGTGCACAAACTTGCTGCGCTTGTCGAAAAAGGCGGTGTCGTACTCGTCGGCTTCAATCACGAAGTAGGGGCGCGCATGGCCAGTGACCATTTGGCCCAATCGGGCAGACACACCAAAGTTCAGGGGCACGCCGCCCACCAAATAACCAGGGGCAAGGCCTGCAGTTTCCAAAATCCAGGTCAGCATGGACGTGGTCGATGTTTTGCCGTGCGTGCCTGCAACGGCCAGCACATGACGGCCTTGCAAGACATGCGCCGATAGCCACTGAGGGCCACTGGTGTAGGCCGCGCCTGATTCGAGAATGGCTTCCATCAGGGGAAATTTGGGCTCACCCGAAGGCAGCCGGCTGCGGCTGACCACGTTGCCAATCACGTACAGATCGGGTTTGAGTTGCATTTGATCGACGCCAAAGCCTTCAATCAACTCGATGCCCAAAGCTTCCAACTGGTCGCTCATGGGCGGGTAGACGCCTGCATCGCAGCCTGTAACGCGGTGACCCGCTTCTCTTGCCAAAGCGGCCAGGCCTCCCATGAAGGTGCCGCAAATTCCCAATATATGTATGTGCATGGGGGGATTTTAGGCGGTGCACAATGCTGGCATGGCAGACATAACAGATGAAATTGCAGCTTCCGCTGCGCAATGCGTGGTGGAGGAGGGCTTGGAGTACGGGCCGGCCAAGCGACGAGCACTCAAAGTACTGGGCTTGCCTCCTAAAACGCCCTTGCCCAACAACGACCAAGTTGAAGCGCAGGTTCGCGAGTACATTGAGTTGTTTTGTGCGGAGACTCAGCCTGCTGAGCTGCTGGCACTGCGTCAGCATGCCTTGATGTGGATGCAGCGCTTGCAAGACTTTCGGCCTTATTTAGGCGGTGCTGTCTGGCACGGTACGGCTACGCGTTTGTCAGACATATACCTGCAATTGTTTTGTGACGATGAAAAATCTTGCGAAATTGAACTCATCAACAAAGGTGTCGAATTCGAGGCGCGCACGGTCAATGGTTTGCACGGCGAACCCGTCGAAGCGCTGAGCATTCACAGTCTTTGCAAAGAGTTGGGTGAAGAAATTGGTGTCCACCTCTTGATCAATGAATACGACGATGTGCGTGGTGCATTGAAAGCCGACGCGCAGGGGCGTGTGCCGCGTGGCGATGTTGTTGCTGTGCAAAAACTAATCGAAGCACAATCTAGTTAATTGAAGTTGATGGAAAAAGAATGCCAGATCAAGAAAATTTGAAGAATTTAAAGGCTGATGACCTGTCGTCAGCAGGGGGTGGTAGGAGTCGACGACATTGGTTGACTGCTGGCGTTGCAGCCGCAGCTGGCCTGGCCGGCGCCTGGGTAGCTTGGCAAAAGTACCAACCTCATGGGGTTTTGGATGAGGCTGTTCAAAACTTTTGGAACCAGGAGTTTGAGAGGCCCGAAGGGGGTAGCTTGCGCTTGGAAACTTTTCGTGGCAAGCCCTTGTTGGTGAATTTCTGGGCAACTTGGTGCCCGCCTTGCATAGAGGAACTTCCGTTAATTGATGCCTTTTATCAGCAAAACATATCTAAATCATTTCAGGTGCTAGGGCTGGCTGTAGATCAACCCAGTCAAGTCCGGCGCTACTTAACGCAAAGACCTTTGCAGTTTCCCAATGGCTTGGCAGGTTTTGTAGGCACGGAGCTCGGAAAAAGCCTTGGCAACGCCGAAGGTGTATTGCCCTATAGCCTTCTTTTTGATGCAAAAGGAAAGCTTTTAATGCAAAAAGCAGGCAAATTAGACCAAAAAGATCTGGACAACTGGTTGCGCAAAGTCATTTAGAAACGGGGCTGTGCAAAAATTCTGTTTGCCAAAGCCTGTTGATCCTGCTGGCGTCGCCTTTCATTTTTGAAAATGAGAGCATTTGTAGCTATTTAGGTGTGTTTTTAGTGTAAATTCAACGTTTTCGACAGCAAACACAGGGGGTAACATGGATTTGCGCAAATTGAAAACCTTGATCGACTTGGTTTCCGACTCCAACGTCACAGAATTGGAAATTACGGAGGCCGAAGGCAAGGTTCGCATTGTCAAAGGTGCCGTTGCTTCTGGCACCCCAATGTTCACTCAGCAAGTCATGGTGCCTGCTACCCCTCAAGCGCCAGTCAGCGCTGCGGCACCCACCGTGGCTGAAGTTGCCGAAGCAGCGGCAGTCAGTGCCGCTGCTGTTGCCGCAGAAGCGGCGGCTGCCGGCCACACCGTGAAGTCTCCCATGGTGGGCACTTTCTACAAATCGTCTAGCCCCGGTGCTGCGCCTTTCGTTCAAGTGGGCGACACGGTCAAAGAGGGCGACACCCTGTGCATCATCGAAGCCATGAAGATCTTGAATGAAATCGAATCGGACAAGGCTGGCACCGTGAAGCAAGTCTTGTGCGAAAACGGTCAGGCCGTTGAATACGGTCAAGCGCTCTACATCATCGAATAACCCGCCAGGATTCTCATGTTCAAGAAAATTCTGGTTGCGAATCGCGGGGAAATTGCCCTGCGAATTCAACGTGCTTGTCGCGAATTGGGCATCAAGGCCGTCATGGTTTACTCCGAAGCCGACCGTGAAGCCAAGTATGTCAAGTTGGCCGAAGAAGCTGTGTGCATTGGGCCTGCTGCGTCCAACCTCAGCTACCTCAACATGCCGGCCATCATTTCGGCCGCCGAAGTCACCGATGCTGAAGCCATTCACCCTGGCTATGGTTTTCTGAGCGAAAACGCCGACTTTGCCGAACGTGTCGAGAAAAGTGGCTTCCAATTTATTGGTCCTACACCCGAGTCCATTCGCATCATGGGCGACAAAGTGTCTGCCAAGCAAGCCATGATCAAAGCGGGCGTGCCATGTGTTCCTGGATCTGAAGGCGAGTTGCCCGACGACCCCGTCGTGATACGTCGCACAGCCAAAAGCATTGGTTACCCGGTCATCGTCAAAGCTGCTGGCGGTGGCGGTGGTCGTGGCATGCGCGTGGTGCACACCGAAGCGGCACTCATCAATGCGGTTCAAATGACCAAAGCTGAAGCCGGTGCTGCATTTGGCAATCCGGCGGTGTACATGGAAAAGTTCTTGCAGAACCCCAGGCACATTGAAATTCAAGTACTGGCCGACAAGCACCGAAATGCTGTTTATTTGGGCGAACGCGATTGTTCTATGCAACGTCGTCACCAAAAAGTGTTGGAAGAAGCGCCAGCACCCGGGATTCCCCGCAAGCTGATCGACAAGATTGGTGATCGTTGCGTTGCTGCCTGCAAAAAAATCAATTACCGCGGTGCCGGTACCTTTGAGTTTTTGTACGAAAACGGTGAGTTTTATTTCATTGAAATGAACACCCGTGTGCAGGTTGAGCACCCTGTCACAGAGTGGGTCACCGGCGTTGACATTGTCAAAACTCAAATCATGGTGGCGGCTGGCGAGAAGTTGCCTTTCACGCAGCGTCAAATTGAGATTCGTGGTCATGCCATTGAATGCCGCGTGAATGCCGAAGACCCCTTCAAGTTCACGCCATCACCTGGGCGCGTCACCACTTGGCATGCGCCTGGTGGTCCTGGCATCCGAGTCGACTCGCACATTTACAACAATTATTTTGTGCCCCCCAACTACGACTCGATGGTTGGCAAAATCATTGCCCATGGCGATACGCGTGAGCAAGCCATTGCCCGCATGCAAACGGCCTTGGGTGAAACAGTGGTCGAAGGCATCAGCACCAACATTCCACTTCACCGTGAAATCTTGCGCGACTCCAAATTCATGACGGGTGGCACCAACATTCATTACCTTGAAGAGTGGTTGCGTCGCCGCAAGATCTAAGCTATGTTTGAACTGAACTTGTTGTGCCCTGAAGCACGTGTCGATGTATTGAGTGAAGCACTTGAAGCATTGGATGCTTTGAGTGTGTCTGTCGAAGACGCCGACGCAGAAACTGAGCACGAGCAAGCTTTGTTTGGCGAGCCCGGTATGCCACCGCCCAAAGACGGTTGGCAGCGTTCCAAAATGGTGGCCTTGTTTGCCAAAGAAGAAGACGCACAAGAAGCCGCGGTGTTGTTAGCGGCGCAAGATTTTTTTGAGTCCTGCCAAGTCTTGTCGATATCAGTGGTGCCCGATCAAGATTGGGTGCGTCTCACACAATCTCAGTTCGCACCCGTAGAAATCACCCCCGAGTTTTGGATTGTCCCCACTTGGCACGAACCGCCAGCGCAAGCACGTGAAGTCATTCGCCTCGATCCCGGCTTGGCCTTTGGAACCGGTACGCATCCCACCACGCGCATGTGTTTAAGGTGGATTGCCACCCATTCTGTCAAGGATCAACGTGTGTTGGACTACGGTTGCGGGTCTGGTATTTTGGCCATTGGGGCTGCCAAATTTGGAGCGACGCACATCGATGCCGTCGACATCGATGAAGCGGCCGTGACGTCTACAGCACTCAATGCGCAAGCCAATCAAGTTGGCTTGAATGCTGGGTTGCCAGATTTGGCCCAGGGCACCTACAACACAGTGTTGGCCAATATTTTGGCCACACCTTTGAAAGTTCTTGCGCCTCTGCTTTGCAGCCATGTTCAAGCGGACGGTCATTTGGTGTTGGCTGGCATCCTAGAGCGCCAAGAAGCAGAACTGATCCAAGCCTATGCCCCCCACCTCACGCTGTCGGTGGCCGATCGCGAAGACGGCTGGATACTCATGACGGCCCATCGCAACTAACAGCCTGTGATGACTTATGCGGGCTTGATCACCTGGGCGCTCTTGGGTGTTCTGGGTTTGATGTTGCAAGCCACCTTGTTGTTCAAGGATGCATTGGCCGCGAACCATGTCGCGCTTCAACCGGTTTTAATGCAACTCTGCCAATGGGCCAATTGCAAAATAGTGCCCTTGAAAATACCCGATGCAGTGGTCATCGACCATGCCGCCATCGATCAAATCCCTGTCAGTGTTTTGGTCGACGAAACACTTGCAGCGCATCCCCAATGGGCATTTGAAATTCATTTGAGAAATACGGCCCCAGTGAGTGTGGCGATGCCTTGGGTTGAGCTTACCCTGACCGATGCGCAGGATCAGCCCGTCATGCGCAAAGTGATTGATTTGACGCCATTGGGTGCGCCTGGTGTGATGAAACCTGGCGAAATCTTGTCTCTCCAACATCACCTCGAATTGCGCGATCCTCAAATCATGTTCTTGGGATATCGGCTTCTCACTTTTTACCCTTAAGTCGATACTGCCAACTCCATGAAAAAAGCCCGACGCGAATGCGTCGGGCTTTGGCTTTGGCTAACGAATTAACGTTGAATCAAGGCTTGGCGGCCGAAGGAAACGGCCATGCAGCTTGAGGATTCAATGCAGTCGCGCCTGCAGCAGGGGCAGCGGGTGCTTTCGCAGCTTTCTTAGCAGCTTTTTTTGCAGGCTTTTTAGCGGCTTTTTTAGGAGCTGCTTTTTTTACAGCTTTCTTAGCGACAGCTTTTTTAGCGGCTTTTTTGGGAGCTGCTTTTTTTGCTGCTGCTTTTTTAGGAGCTGCTGCCTTCTTAGCTACGGCCTTCTTGGGAGCTGCTTTTTTAGGAGCTGCTGCCTTTTTAGCGACGGCTTTCTTGGGAGCTGCTTTTTTAGGAGCTGCTGCCTTCTTAGCTACGGCCTTTTTAGGAGCTGCTTTTTTAGGAGCTGCTGCCTTCTTTGGAGCTGCCTTTTTGGGAGCAGCGGCTTTTTTCACTACGGCCTTTTTAGGGGCTGCTTTTTTTGCTGCGACTTTTTTGGGTGCCGCTTTTTTTGCAGTTGCCATGATTTTATTCTCCTTGATCAATTAGAAAAATCAACAGAGGGAAACACTTTGCGAATGTTGGAGCCGCAAAGCGATTCAAGGCGCTGAGATTGAATCTCAACGCCTTGAATGGGGGAAAACCTCACCCCAGCGCCGCTGAGTGCGGTCGTTGTGTGAGGTTTAAACTGGATCGTCATGTGTGAAGGATTAGTCCCAAGACAGGGCGCCGCCCGACTGGTATTCAATGACGCGGGTCTCGAAGAAATTACGCTCTTTCTTCAGGTCAATCATTTCGCTCATCCAGGGGAAGGGGTTCTCTTCGTTGGGGAAGAGTGCCTCCAAGCCGATTTGAGTGGCACGGCGGTTGGCGATGTAGCGCAAGTAACCTTTGAACATAGAGGCATTGAGGCCGAGCACGCCGCGGGGCATGGTGTCTTCGGCATAACGGTACTCCAACTCAACGGCTTTCAAGAACAAAGCATTGATTTCGGCTTTGAATTCGGCAGTCCACAACTGGGGGTTTTCGAGTTTGATCTGGTTGATCAGGTCGATGCCAAAGTTGCAGTGCATGGATTCGTCGCGCAGGATGTACTGGTACTGCTCGGCAGCACCCGTCATTTTGTTTTGACGGCCCAAAGCCAGAATTTGGGTAAAGCCCACGTAGAAGAACAAACCTTCCATGAGGCAAGCAAACACGATCAGTGACTTCAAGAGGGTTTGGTCAGTTTCCTGAGTGCCCGTTTTGAAGTTGGGGTCCATGATGGCGTGAATGAACGGAATCAGGAACTCGTCTTTGTCGCGAATGGACTGAACTTCGTTGTAAGCGTTGAAGATTTCACTTTCGTCCAAACCCAAGGACTCAGTGATGTACTGATAAGCGTGGGTATGAATGGCTTCTTCAAACGCTTGGCGCAACAAGAATTGACGGCACTCGGGCGCCGTGATGTGGCGGTAAGTACCCAAAGTGATGTTGTTGGCAGCCAAGGAGTCGGCCGTCACGAAGAAGCCCAAGTTGCGCTTGACCAAGCGGCGCTCGTCTTCGGTCAAACCGTTGGGGTCTTTCCAGAGGGCGATGTCGCGCGTCATGTTGACTTCTTGCGGCATCCAGTGGTTGGCGCAAGTGGCGAGGTATTTTTCCCAGGCCCATTTGTATTTGAACGGCACCAACTGGTTGACGTCGGTTTGGCCGTTGATGATGCGCTTGTCTGCAGCATTGACGCGTTTACCGGTGCCCAATGCGCTTGTTGGCGCAGGCTGAGCAGCATGTGTTGCAGCCGTCATGATCGGTGAAGGCGTTGCTGTGATGGTGTTGACAGCAGAAGCACTGGCTGAGAATGAAGACAGATCAGCGAAGCGGTCGACAGAAGGACCACTTGGGGGGAAGCTTGGCATTGCAGGTTGCAACGCAGGTTTAGAAGAATCGTCCCAGGACAACATAGAAATTTCCAATGAGTGAATTATGAAAGCTTGCGGACGAATTGCAAAGCAATGTTTTGAAATGAAATGAAATCACGCGAAGAAGTGTTGTGCTTTTGCATCGTCTTGAATTGTAATGAATTGCAAATTTCTTCGTCGTGATTTTTCGAAATAACTGTTTGAAGTTTTGGGATTCAAAAAATTATTGGCAGGCTTCGCAACCTACATCATCGATGGCAGTGAACTTCACATCGGTGGCCGGCATTGCAGACAACTGTGAAGGTGCAGCTGCGCTTGATGCAGATGCGCCACCAGTTGAAGAACCTGAAGACACCGCATTCATTTGGCTGTTGGACACGGTTGATTTCTCAGCGTGTGTGGCACTGATGGTGCGCAGGTAGTACGTGGTTTTGAGACCGCGCAACCAGGCCAGCTTGTAGGTGTCGTCCAATTTTTTGCCAGACGCGCCCGACATGTAAATGTTGAGCGACTGCGCTTGGTCAATCCATTTTTGACGACGTGCAGCAGCTTCCACAATCCATGTGGTTTCTACTTCAAAAGCAGTGGCGTACAAAGCTTTGATTTCTTGGGGCACACGGTCGATGGGACGCAAGGAGCCGTCGAAGTGTTTCAAGTCCATGACCATGACATCGTCCCACAGACCCAAGCGCTTTAAATCACGCACCAGGTAGCTGTTGATGATGGTGAATTCGCCAGACAAGTTGGACTTGACAGACAAATTGCCGAAGCAAGGCTCGATACAGGCATCCACACCAATGATGTTGGAGATGGTGGCGGTAGGCGCAATGGCCACGCAGTTGGAGTTGCGCATGCCGTCTTTGGCAATCTTCTTGCGCAAAGCATCCCAGTCCATGGTGCTGCTGCGATCGACTTCAACATAACCACCGCGAGCTTGTTGCAACATGTCCAAAGTGTCCAAAGGCAAGATGCCCTGATCCCACAAAGAGCCTTTGTAACTGGAATACTTGCCGCGCTCTGCTGCCAACTCGGTAGAAGCCCAGTAAGCGTAGTAGCAAATGGCTTCCATGGAAGTGTCTGCAAATTGCACGGCATCTTGGGATGCATACGGCACACGCATTTGATACAGCGCATCTTGGAAGCCCATGAGGCCCAAGCCCACAGGGCGGTGACGCATGTTGGAGTCACGCGCTTTTTTGACTGCGTAGTAGTTGATGTCAATCACGTTGTCGAGCATGCGCATGGCCGTTTTGATGGTGCGCTGCAGTTTGGCGTGGTCAATTTGTTTGCCGTTGGGGCCGTCGATCAGGTGCTGTGGCAAGTTGACCGAACCCAAGTTGCATACCGCAGTTTCGGTGTCGCTGGTGTTCAAGGTGATCTCGGTGCACAAGTTGGAGGAGTGCACCACGCCAGCGTGCTGCTGGGGTGAACGAATGTTGCAAGCGTCTTTGAACGTGATCCAAGGATGGCCTGTTTCAAACAGCATGGACAGCATCTTGCGCCACAGGTCGTTGGCCTGGATGGTGCGGCTGGGCTTGATTTCGCCGGCTGCGGCTTTTTGTTCGTAGGCCACGTAGGCTTTTTCAAACTCAAGGCCAAACTTGTCGTGCAAATCGGGGCAATCGGAAGGCGAGAACAAGGTCCAAGTGCCTTTTTCCATGACGCGGCGCATGAAAAGGTCGGGAATCCAGTTGGCGGTGTTCATGTCGTGCGTGCGGCGGCGGTCGTCGCCGGTGTTTTTGCGCAGTTCCAGGAACTCTTCAATGTCGAGGTGCCAAGTTTCGAGGTAAGTACAGACCGCGCCTTTGCGCTTGCCGCCCTGGTTCACGGCCACAGCGGTGTCGTTGACCACTTTGAGGAAAGGCACCACGCCTTGTGATTCGCCGTTGGTGCCCTTGATGTGGCTGCCCAAAGCGCGAACGCGGGTCCAGTCGTTGCCCAAGCCGCCGGCAAATTTAGACAGCAAAGCGTTTTCTTTGATGGACTCGTAGATGCCGTCGAGGTCGTCGGGCACGGTGGTGAGGTAGCAGCTGGACAGCTGTGAGCGCAAACCGGCACTGTTGAACAGGGTGGGCGTGCTGGACATGAAGTCGAAGGATGACAATACCTCGTAGAACTCGATGGCGCGGGCTTCGCGGTCGGCTTCGTTCAAGGCCAAGCCCATGGCCACGCGCATGAAGAAAGACTGGGGCAACTCGATGCGTGTTTTGCGCACGTGCAAGAAGTAGCGGTCATACAAAGTTTGCAAGCCGAGGTAATCGAATTGCAGGTCGCGCTCGGCTTTCAGGGCGCTGGCCAACTTGCGCAGGTCGAATTGCAGGAGTTTTTCATCGAGCAAGCCGTTGTCGACCCCCTTTTTGATGTACCCAGGGAAGTAATCAACGTAGTGAGCGGCCATGTCTTTCAAGAGCACTTCTTTGCCCAAAACTTCTTTGGCAATGGTGTGCATCAGCAGGCGGGCTGTGACGTAGGTGTAGTCGGGGTCTTTTTCAATGAGGGTGCGGGACGCCAAGATGGACGCCTTGTAGACCTCCTCCATGGGCACGCCGTCGTAGAGGTTGCGCATGGTTTCGGCCACGATGGGGCCGGGCTGGACGTCTTGGCCCAAACCTTGGCAGGCATTGACGATCAGGCCTTGCAAATAGTTGACATCGAGGGGCACGCGCTGGCCACCGTCAATGACGTGCAAGGTGGGGTGAGTGCTGATGGCTGCTTTTTCTTCTTTGACTTGCGCGCGTTCTTGGGTGCGACGCTCGCGGTAGAGCACATAGGCGCGCGCTACTTCGTGGTTGCTGCTGCGCATGAGACCCAACTCCACTTGGTCTTGCACATCTTCAATGTGAAAGGTGCCGCCACCGGGACGTGATCGCACCAGGGCGCGAACGACTGTTTGGGTAAGGGCTTCAACAACTTCACGGACACTGGCCGAGGCAGCACCTTGGGTGCCATGAACGGCCAAGAAGGCTTTCATGAGGGCCACTGCAATTTTGTTGGGCTCGAAGGGCACCACGGCGCCGTTGCGGCGAATGATTTGGTAGTTGGCCAGCGCATGTGGTGCTGCGGGGTTGGATGTCAGGGCGTCGTTGGCGCCGAGGTAGCCTGGGTTTGACGATGTTGGATTCAGCTCAATTTGCATAGCGTTTTTTATTAGTCAATTTCAGTTCAATTTTCTTGACAACATTGAGCCTGAAAGAAGCTTCAATTTCAAGGTTGTACAGGGGCGTCAAAAGCGGTGGGATTCTTGCTTTTCACCGGACCGTGTCTTTGGCGTAGGGACACTATATCTGGGGTCTGGGGTGAATACAAGCCACTAGGGGTAGTGTACAAGGCTCTTTGCAAGGAGAAAAGGACCTGGACAAAATGGACGTCATGTCGATGTCAAAAAAGCGTCAATGACGGGACGTCAAAATGATGCCTTGAAATGCCCGTCAAATCAGCATTTTTCTATGGCAATGAAGCACTGGTGCGAGTTGGCTTGCAATAGCCTGCGCAAAGCCTTGCAAATCCATGCTTGAGCATTTGGCATGAATGTCAGAGGAGGCTTAGATGCCATCGTTTGGTGCAAAAAAAAGAGGCTTGAAGCACAAAAAATATTCTTGCAATCATGAAAAAAATTTCAAGATTCGGGAAAATACTGAGGCGGCCAAGCGACATTTTTTTGCAACAGCTGCCAGTCAAATCCAGGGCCTGGATCTTTTTTTCGACCGGGTGCAATGTGTTCGTGCCCAGCAATGTGCGCAATGGGGTATTGCCGACCCAAGGCTTTGCTGAGATTTGTCAGTGTTTCGTATTGCGCTACTTCGAAGCTTTGACCTTCTAGGCCTTCTAGCTCGATGCCAATGGAGTCGTCATTGCAGTTGTGACGCCCACGATAAAAAGACGCACCGGCATGCCAGGCGCGGTCGTTGCAACTGACAAACTGCCATGCCTTGCCATTTCGCTCAATGAAAAAATGCGCAGACACTTCCAAGCCGCGAATGCTTTGAAAGTAGGGATGTGCATCCCAATCGAGTTGATTGGTAAAGAGTTGTTGTACGGCTTGTGTTCCAAACTCTCCCGGGGGCAAGCTGATGGAATGCACCACGATCAAATCAATGAGTGCTTGGGCAGGCCGAGGACCGAAGTTGGGAGATTCACATTTTTCAGCTGCCTGGCACCAACCGTTTTGCCAACAATCAAAGGACATGATGGCTTAGTGCGGTTTGTCGGCGGCAGCTTGCCGGTGCGCTAGCGAGCAATAGTGACCTTGTTGGCCTTGCACCATGTCTGCTTCGGGCATGTGAAGGCCGCAGTGTTGGCAAGATTGCATGGGGCTTGGCGTTGGCGCCGTGGCGCTTGGCGCTTGAGATTGCGGTGGCGTGCTCGGTTGATCCTTGCGTTTGTTGAGGCGATTTCTGCGCCACAACCAAACTGCAAACAGCAGCGTCAATAAAAATAGAAAAATCTTCAAAGACTGCGTCCCAGAATAACTTCAACCACAAAGCGCGAGCCTGCGTAGGCTAACAAGAGCAAGGTTGCGCCTGAATAAAGTACGCGAACTGCTCGGCGGCCACGCCAGCCGAATTGTTGGCGGCCTAACAAAAGCACACCAAATGTTAACCAAGACAAAATAGAGAACACTGTTTTGTGATCCCACTTCCAATGAGCACCGGCTGCGCCATACAGTTGTTCACCAAAGACAAAACCAGCAATTAAGGTGAGTGTGAGCAAGATAAAGCCAAGCAGTACAAACCGGAACATGAGCCGCTCGAGGGTCAGCAAAGGCAATCCACTGGGGTTTTCATTGCCTTGCCTGATTTGAATTTCGGCACTGGTCATGAGGGCCGCATGAATGACAGCTGCTGCAAACATGCCATAGGAGGCGATGCCCAAGGCCCAATGCAAGGGTAGCCATACGGACGCTGTGACTTGCAGAGCTTGGCCGGGAAAAAACCAAGAAAGGATGACTGCCGCACTGCCCAAAGCCGCCATGGCCCAACGTGCTTTGAGCTGTGGGAAATACTGGCTTTCGACGGCATAGGCGGTTAAGACCCACCATACTGTGACGGACAGGGCTGGTGCAAAACCAAAACGCGGCGTCTCTCCAAGCAAGCCAAATCCGATGGTGATGCCGTGCAGCACCCAAGCGAGCCACAGATAACGGCGCGCCAAATTCGGGGCCATCCTGTCTGCCAGAACGGCAGGCATGGCATAGGCGATGGCAGTTAAAAGTGTCAACCACATCGCCAAATCAGATGGACTGGCTAAAATCATGCTTCCTAGTTTAGCGTTTTGAAACCTTGCAATCTGGCAAAGGACTCAAAACCTAACGGTTTATGAGAAATTTTTCCTATGGCCTCCGCCCTCACCGACAAACTCTCGCAACTTGTTAAGCAAATCAGCGGACAAGCGCGCATTACCGAGTCCAATGTCACGGACATGCTGCGAGAGGTGCGCATGGCCTTGCTCGAGGCCGACGTGGCCTTGCCAGTGGTGCGCGATTTCATTGCACGCGTTAAAGAAAAAGCCTTGGGCCAAGAGGTCTTGGGTTCATTGAAGCCAGGTCAAGCGTTGGTGGCCATCGTCAACCGCGAGTTGGCCTCCACCATGGGCGAAGGCGTGGCCGACATCAATTTGGCAGCCCAACCACCGGCGGTCATTTTGATGGCAGGTTTGCAAGGTGCAGGTAAAACCACCACCACCGCCAAGTTGGCCAAGCACCTGATCGAAAAACGCAAGAAAAAAGTCTTGACGGTGTCCGGCGACGTTTACCGCCCAGCCGCCATAGCGCAGCTGAAAACTGTGACCGCCCAAGCTGGCGCTGAGTGGTTTCCCAGCTCGCCCGATCAAAAACCTTTGGACATAGCACGTGCGGCCATTGACTACGCGCGCAAGCATTTCTTTGATGTGCTGCTGGTCGATACGGCAGGTCGATTGGCCATTGACGAAGCGCTCATGGCCGAAATTCGCGAATTGCATGCGGCCTTGAACCCCGTCGAGACGTTGTTTGTGGTCGACGCCATGCAAGGTCAGGACGCCGCCAATACGGCCAAAGCGTTCAAGGATGCCCTGCCATTGACGGGCATTGTGCTGACCAAAATGGACGGTGACTCGCGCGGTGGTGCCGCCTTGTCAGTGCGACAAATTACTGGCGCCCCCATCAAGTTTGCGGGTACCAGTGAAAAAATCGATGGCCTTGAAGTGTTCGATGCTGAGCGTCATGCAGGGCGAATTTTGGGCATGGGCGACATCTTGGCCTTGGTCGAACAAGTCACAGCCGGTGTCGACATGGAGGCAGCGCAAAAGCTGGCGGCCAAGGTCAAGAGCGGCAGCAGTTTTGATCTGAATGATTTCTTGGCCCAAATACAGCAAATGAAACAGATGGGCGGCTTGTCCAGCTTGATGGACAAGTTGCCCACACAGTTAGCTGCCAAAGCAGGTAGCATGGATTTGGACAAGGCCGAAAAAGACATTGCACGCAAGCAAGGCATCATTCACAGCATGACGCCGCGAGAGCGCAGCAAACCTGAGCTCATCAAAGCCACGCGCAAGCGCCGCATTGCCATGGGCGCAGGCGTTCAAGTGCAGGATGTGAACCGCTTGCTCAAGGAGTTTGAGCAAATGCAAGACATGATGAAAAAAATGTCGGGTGGCGGCATGATGAAAATGATGAAGCGCTTGGGTGCCATGAAGGGCATGGGCGGCTTTGGTGGCATGGGTGGGGGCGGGTTCCCTGGCATGAAACGCTAAGGGCCCAGGTCTTGGGCTTGCAGCATCAAATGCGGCTGAAATACTCTCGCCGCTGAAATTCCACCTTGTCTTCCGCGTCATTGAAGCGCAATTGTTCTGACTGTTTGATGCGCTGGTAATAGCGCACAAAGTCAGCGCCCAAGCCTGCGCTCAAAACGGGGTCTTCGCTCAATTGCGCTAGGGCATCACCCAAAGTCAAGGGCAAACGCTCGGCACTTTCTGCGTAAGGTGCCTCTGTGGCGAATGGCGCGGTCAAATCGTTTTCAATGCCATCCAAGCCCGCCAAGATTTGCGAGGCCATGTAGAGGTAGGGATTGGCAGCAGGTTCGCCCATTCTGTTTTCAATGCGCGTGCCAGGATCGCCGGGGCCACCCACCACGCGAAGCATGGCACCGCGATTGTCGCGGCCCCACAAAATGCTTTGCGGTGCCAAAGCGTTGGGCTTGAAGCGACCAAAGCCATTGACTGTGGTGGTGCACAAAGACGTCATGCCTTGGCCGTGGGCCAACAAGCCGGCCAAATAATGTGCGCCGGTGTTTGACAGCGTGTGGCGAGCGTCGTCAGCACGAAGCAGTTGCGCCTCTTGAATGTCTTGCGCTGTGGTGCGCGCAAACAGGTTGTGACCTGTTTGCAAGTTGTAGAGCGATTGGTGTAAATGCCAGCCACTGCTCATGATGTTCTCAAACGGCGGTCGGCACATGAACGTGGCGTGATAGCCGGCACGCCGCAAAGCTTGTTTGACGGCGCTTCTGAAAAGTACCATGTTGTCGGCTGCCGTCAAAGCATCGGTGGCTTTGAACACGGCTTCAACTTGGCTGGGGCCCAGTTCAATTTCCAGAGACAACAGTGGCAAACCCACATCTTGAGCTGTTTGTTTGACGATGCGCAGCGCAGGTTCTGCACGGTCAAACCACAACTCGTTGAGCAAGTTGTAACCGGGATGAATCATGCTGACCTTGGGCGCTGGACCTGGCCATGCAGCTTGAGCAGGGTCGGCATCGTCACCGTGCTCGGCATCTTGGAGTTTGTAAATGTGAAACTCAACTTCTAGGCCGCATCGCATGCCCCAACCTTTGGCGGCCAACTTCTCCAATGCTGCTTGCAAAATGCGGCGTGAGTCGTAGGGGACAACTTGGCCATTCGGGAACCAAGGTTGGCACAACAACCAGCCTGTTTTTTCAGCCCAGGGCAAAATTTTGAAGGTGCTGGGGTCGGGCAATAACATCAGGTTGCTGGCGCCTTCAAAACCAGGCAATTCGTGTTTGACATCGGCTTCAAACACCTTGTACACGGTGCGATCAGAAGTGTCTTTGAGCATCAAGGTACTGACCATGCCCATGCCTTGCGCAAAAGCATGGGCCAATTCGGAAGTGACCCACGTTTTGCCGCGCAAACTGCCGTGTACATCACACCAAACCAAGCGGATCCACGCCAGGCCAGAGGCTTGCGCCAAGGCCAGTACGCGTTGCACCTCGGCTTGCCGCGCTTCGGTGTTGATGCCGCACTTGTCGGCGAAGGTGTTTCCAGTGCTTATGATCATGCGGGTCACTTAGGGCGCATGGGGTGTGGTCGCATCCCACGGCGCGCCATCGCGCTTGGCTTGCATGGTTTGCCGTGACCACGTGGACCAATCTTGGGCGGGCGCAATGCCGTCGACGGTGTCGGGTCCAAATCGAGTGGCTGCTATTTCGGCCTTGGCAAATCCGGGAGGCAATGCGCCTGCGGCCACATCGTCAATGGCTTTGGCCAACATGCGGCGATTGGCAATGATCACTTTGTCGGAGGTGCCCAAATGTTCACGGGTGCGATTTTGAATAGCTCCCATGCTTTCGCAGGCCTATTGATCGTGCACATTGATGTCGTCCTCGCCCATGCCTAAAAACGTGCGCGTCATTTGTTCTTCGGGGTTGAAGCCCCAGTTGTTGTGACGTCCCGATTTAGGGATGTAGTCGGGTAAGCTGACGGCTTCAAGCCGTTGATTGCGCATGGCATCTTTGTTGACAGGATCGGCAAAACTCGTGAAGACGGCATACCAGTAGGTGTGTGTGTCGTCCACCGGCACGTGCATCTGCGAGATGGTCATGGTTTCTGACAAAGGAATCACAAAGGTGTTGGGGAACAGTGCATTGGTTATGCGCACATGCGTCAGCTTGTCTGTCATGTGCCGGAGTGTGGTCAGTTGCAGGCCATAAGCTTTTTCGGTGTAGGCAATGTCGGGTTGGTCAAACTCGCGCATGACGCGGGTCATGGGCCATTTTTCACCATCGATTTCACCTGCACTGGCGCCGCGAAATTGTTTGCCGTAGGTGTCTTCTAAAGAAGCGTCGTTGAAAAAACGGTGCAAGAAAGAGGCATGTGCGGGGTCGATGCCCACTTCAAAGGCCTGCAGCCAATTGCAGTTCCACAAACCTTTGAATGCAAAGGTGTGGGTGCCAGGCGCTTGGAAACAATCGATGGCTGGTAGGGGCGGTGGTGTGCTGCCCTCAGGCCCCATCCATGCAAACAAAATACCGCTGCGTTCTTGCACAGGGTAGTTGCGTTGCTTGATGCGGGTGCACAAAACACTGCCTTGGGGTTCGGCGGGGGTTTCGAGACATTGGCCAGTGACGTCAAATTTCCAGCCGTGAAAGGGACAACGCAGGCCATCGCCTTCATTGCGACCAAAGGCCAGATCGGCGCCTCGATGCGGACAGTCGCGATCGAGCAATCCAAACTGGCCCTGCGCATTTTTGAACAAGACCAAGTCTTGGCCGAGCAAGCGAACCGCTTTGACAGGTCGGATGGCCATGCGGGGATCGAGTTGGGGGTCGAATTCGTCCATCAAAGCCACAGGGTGCCAGTAATGGCGTAGCATTTCGCCACAAGGTGTACCTTGACCAATGCGCGTGAAGCGCTCGTTTTGTTCTGCTCTCATGAATTCACTTTAACGCAAAAACCAGAGGAAGAAAATGATTTCGCGCAAGCCGCCCTTTGCTGAAAACGAATTGCTTTTTGTCTACGGTACGTTGTTGTCTGGCCTCAGCAATCACCACCACATGCAAGGTGCAACTTGCCTTGGACCGGCCATGATGCAGGGCGCTTTGTTCGATTTGGGTGACTATCCCGCCATGCGCTTGAACGGCGACAGTGCTGCGCCGATGGGGACCGTGCTGGGGGAGTTGTACCAAATTGATGCGTCGCAGTGGCAGCGGTTGGACGATTTGGAGGAAGTTGATCCTGAATCGATGGCGAACTCCATGTACTTGCGCGTCACAGCCGATGTGACTTTGCTCGCAACTGAATCGCCCCAAGCAGTGCGCGCGCAAGTCTATGTCTACAACTGGTCCTTAGAGGGCAGACCTCCAATCAAACATGGCGACTTTCGTCGCCATATTTCACTCAAAAAAGCTTAGGCTTTATTCAGGCAACACCAAGTCGCCGCGCAAAGAATGTGACAGCGCCGTGTTGATGCGCACATCCACCATCTGACCTACCAAGCGCATGCCATTGGGGCCGGCAGGGAAGTTGACCACGCGATTGCATTCGGTGCGACCTGCCATCTCCGTGGCGTCTTTGCGCGCAGGTCGTTCCACCAAAATGCGTTGAACCGTATTCAAACGGCTGTCGCCAATGCGTTTGACGTTGGCTTCAATGGTGGCTTGCAAATGGTGCAGGCGTTTGAGTTTCACATCGTGAGGCGTTTCGTCTTGCAAGTTGGCAGCAGGCGTGCCAGGACGTGGGCTGAAAATGAAACTGAAACTGGTGTCGTAGCCCACATCGTCAATCAGCTTCATCATCTTGTTGAAGTCTTCTTCGGTTTCGCCAGGAAAGCCCACAATGAAGTCGCTGCTCATGGCCATGTCGGGGCGAATGGCGCGCAGTTTGCGAATGGTGCTTTTGTATTCCATCGCGGTGTAGCCGCGTTTCATGGCCATCAAAATTTTGTCAGAGCCGTGTTGCACGGGCAGGTGCAAATGGCTGACCAACTTGGGCACCTTGTCGTACACATCAATGAGGCGCTGTGTGAATTCGTTGGGATGGCTGGTGGTGTAGCGAATGCGTTCAATGCCGGGAATGTCGGCCACGTATTCAATCAGCAGCGCAAAGTCGGCAATCTCGGCGGTGTCGCCCATCTTGCCGCGGTAGGCATTGACGTTTTGACCGAGCAAGGTAATTTCGCGCACGCCTTGTTCGGCCAAGCCGGCCACTTCGACCAACACGTCTTCAAACGGGCGGCTGACTTCTTCACCGCGGGTGTAAGGCACCACGCAATAGCTGCAATATTTGCTGCAACCTTCCATGATGGACACGAAGGCCGTGGGGCCGTCCATCTTGGCCGGTGGCAAGTGATCGAACTTTTCAATTTCAGGAAAGGTGATGTCTACTTGCGGGCGTTTTTTGGCGCTGCGTGCCGCCAAAAGTTCAGGCAGGCGGTGCAAAGTTTGCGGGCCAAACACCACGTCCACATAAGGTGCGCGTTTGATGATGTCGGCGCCTTCTTGGCTGGCCACACAACCGCCAACACCAATGAGCACGCCCCGTTCTTTGAGGTGTTTGACGCGGCCTAAATCGCTGAAGACTTTTTCTTGGGCACGTTCACGCACCGAGCAGGTGTTGAACAAAATGAGGTCGGCCTCTTCGACGTCTTGGGTGGGTTCATAGCCCTCGGCGGCCTTCATGACGTCGGCCATTTTGTCCGAGTCGTACTCGTTCATTTGGCAACCGAAGGTTTTGATGAATACTTTTTTGCTCACAAGAGACTCCAAGCGGTGACTGGTTTATATCCAGGGGCTGATGGAAGGTGCGCGTCGTGCAGACGGGCGGATTAGCCCCCGATTATCGCAGGGACTGAGGCGCAAACAGCGCCATCACTGAGGACGCTGGTACCAAAGCCTCTTACGTCGCTTCGGGTTTTCTGTAAAACATGGGGTAGTAACGCTCGACCACCGGGCCATCAAAGGCCCATGACATGCACTTGCCCACGTGTGGGGGCGGTGTGGTGGGCACGTGCTCAGGCAGTCCTGCTTGTTGCGCTCTGAATTGGCGTGCAGAAGGGATGGTCTGATAAGCCGCGGTGGCCATGTTGAACAACATTTCACGCAGATGGGTGCAGCCTGCAACGCCCCCCAGATGGGCTTCAATGGTTTTGCGCCAACCAGAACCCAAAGTGCAGCCCACCAGCTTGTGCATGTTGAGAGGGGCTCGGTCACATTCCGGATGGGGAATGTGTGCCATGTCGGTGATCACTTCGTGAATTTTGAATTGGTCGTCCACCGTCAAGCGGATGTTCAAACCATGGATCGGCTGTCCTGCTTCCAAGGGGCCTTGGCTGGGGATGACGAAGTTGTAGGTTTTGACATCTGTCAGGGCGGCTTCGATGTCCCACAAGCCATCTTCCCGCTCAAAGCCTGAATAGACCACGGTTCGGGTGTGTGACAGTTTGCGGGGTGCGGGAGATGGCAGTGCCAATGTTGGCCTCTTTGGTAACAAGTTCAATGCACTGATTATCGATTTGATTTGCCTGATTGAATGACCTCAATGACTTCTACCGTCACACCCTCATTGGGGAAACTGCGCATTTGTCCTAACAAATGTCCTATTGACAGGTCATTAGGAGTAATGAAACATGTCACCCATGAACCAAAACCTGCCATTGCCAAAGTACCACCAGATTTATCTGGTGTTGTGCGAGCAATTGCAAGAAGGCAAATTCGACGAGGGTTTGCCGGGCGAGTTGGCGCTGATGAAGCAGTTTTCTGTGGCACGCGTCACGGTGCGTCGTGCGCTTCAGCAGATGGCGGAAGAGGGACTCATTAAACGTGAACCTGGGCGCGGAACGCGTCCCGTGAAGCACAATGAAAACATTGCTTCTGAACACAGCGGCGATGCACCAACTCATGGCGGTCAGCAAGCGCGCTTGACGGGCTTATTGGAAAACCTGGTCACCATGGGTTTGCGCACTTCGGTCAAAGTGCTGTCCGTGCAAACCTTGCTGGCGCCCAAAGAGATCCAAGACAAACTCAAACTTTCTGCCACAGACTGGGTGCAAAAAGCCGAGCGGGTGCGAAGCACGCGTGAAGGGCCCTTGTCGCACATGACCACCTGGGTGCCTTCTGAGATAGCCCAAGGTTTTGGTCAGCGTGAATTGGCGCAAAAACCCATTTTGGTTTTGCTGGAAGAGGCGGGCGTCAAAGTGGGCCGCGCTGAGCAAACCATTTCGGCTCGATTGGCCGATGCCGACATGGCACGTTACTTGGATGTGCCGGTCGGATCGGCTTTGTTGTCGGTGCGCCGTTTGATTTACGACCAGCAAGACAAACCAGTTCAGTGGTTGCTCGGTTTGTACCGTCCCGACCGCTACGAATACCAAATGCAGTTGTCCCGTGTTGGCAGCATTGACGCCCAAATTTGGGTGGACAAAGAGCTGTCAGCGAATTTTCATTGACCGTCCCTTGATTTTCCCTTGACCTTTTAAAGGAGCTTTCCATGACCACACGTCGTCACTTTATGAGCCAGACCGCTGCTGCGGCTTCTGTCATGTCCTTCCCCTTGATTGCTGGCGCGCAAGCCAAGTCTGTCAAGGTGGGTGTGTTGCATCCTGTCACAGGTGCATTGGCGTATTCAGGACAGCAGTGCCGTATGGGTGCGCTGATGGCCATTGAAGACATCAACAAAGCGGGCGGCATCAAGTCTTTGGGCGGCGCCAAAATTGAAGCCATGTTGGGAGATGCCCAATCCAGCCCACAAGCAGGTACGGCCGAAATTGAGAAGATGAACGAAGCAGGTGTGAGTGCCGTGGTGGGTGCCTTTGCATCGGCCATTTGTTTGGCGACAACGCAAGCAGCGGCCAAGTACAACTTGCCCCACGTGGTGGACGTCGGTGTGGCGGATCAAATTGTGGAACGTGGTTTGAAAAACACATTCCGCTTCGGTCCTGGTTACAAAAAATGTGCGGAAGTGGCTGTGGCCAATTTGCACGTGCTGAACACTGCCGCTGGCAAGCCTGCGCGCAGCGTGATGATCATTCACGAAGAGTCTTTGTTTGGCACTGGCACCGCCAATCTGTTGTCTAAAGAATTGCCTGGCTACGGCTACGACGTACGTGAAGTGATCAAGCACGCCAACCCGACACGCGATTTCAACAACATTGCGCTTCGCATCAAGCAAGTCAATCCCGACATCGTGATTCCTGCCAACTATTACAACGAGTATGCATTGTTGGTGCGCACCATGCAGCAACAAAAAATCACACCCAAAGCCATTTACTCTGTATTGGGTGGTGCTGCTTCTAGCTACAAGTTTGTCAAAGAGTTTCCTGAGGCAGCCAACGGCATCATCGATTGCAACCATTGGTTCAACCCCCGCGACAAGCGTTCCTTGGAACTGAAAAAACGTGTCGAAGCACAAGGCCAGTTCTTCAGCTACGAAGTGTTCATGACCTACACCGCCATGACTTTGTTGGCCGATGCCATTGAGCGCGCCAAGTCGACTGACCGTGCTGCCATCATTGATGCTTTGAGCAAGAGCACCTTCTCCAATCACATCATGCCTTACGGCACCACACAGTTTGTGAATGGTCAAAACATGGGCGCACAACCTTTGATGACGCAAGTGGTGAAGGGTGACATCAAGGTGATCGTGCCTCGCGACTACCGCGAAGTGGAACCGATCTTTCCTTTGAAGGCTTAAGCCTTGAGACCACGCCTTGAACCTTAATTTGAATGGGTCACGATGATGTTTGACGCCAGCATTTTGCTGTCCGCTTTGCTCAACGGTCTAACCACTGGCGCAGTCTATGCTTTGATTGCGCTGGGGTTGACCTTGATCTATGGTGTGTTGCACATCATTAACTTTGCGCACGGGGCCTCGCTCATGATGGCGCTGTATGGCGTGTATGCGCTCAAAGAAAGGTGGGGTGTGGACCCTTACGTGGCTTTGCCTTTCATGGTGCCTGCCATGTTTGTGCTGGGTTACGGCATGCAGCGCTTGATCATCAACCGGGCCAGTCACGGCAAAGATGAAAACATCTTGCTGGTGACTTTGGGTTTGTCCATCGTGATGGAAAACTTGGCCTTGTTGTTTTTCAAATCAGACACGCGCACCATCGACACAGCCTACACCTTGAGCACGGTGGCCATTGGGCCTGAAGCCGTTCAAGTGATGGTGTCGCTGCCCAAGTTGGTGGCATTTGCTGGCGCCTTGGTGGTGTCTGCGTTGTTGATTTTGATTTTGCAGAGAACCGACTTAGGCCGTGCCATCCGTGCTGTTGCCAAAGAAAAACAAGGCGCGCGTTTGATGGGCATTGATGTGGAGCACGTCTATGCCATGTGCTTTGGTTTGGGGCTTGCTTGCTTGGGCGCCGCCGCATGTTTCTTGCTGCCCGCCTATTACGTCAATCCCCAAGTTGGCAACGGCTTTGTGTTGGTGGCCTTCACCGTCGTTGTGCTGGGGGGCATGGGCAGTTTTGCGGGTGCACTGTTGGGGGGGCTGTTGATCGGTGTTGTGGAGTCCTTTGGTGGTTTGTTCTTGGGTGAGTCTCTGGGGCAAGTCGGTATCTTTGTGATTTTCATTGCTGTGTTGTTGTTAAGGCCTCAAGGCTTTTTTGGGGCGAAGGCATGAGCGTGCATCATGAATAAATTGTTCAAAGACTTGATCAGCATTGGCCTGTTTGTTTGGGTTGTGGCCATGATTCCGGTGCTTACCACTTCTGGTGTGACGCTGAATTTTGTGATGATGGCCTTGTTTGCCTGTTTGATGGCACAAGCATGGAACGTGTTGGGTGGATTTGGCGGCCAGTTTTCATTTGGTCACGCGTTGTTCTTTGGCACCGGCGCGTATTTCCAATCTATTGCGCAAATTACATGGGGCTGGAACCCCTGGTTAGCCTTGCCTGGCGCGATGTTGGTCGCCGGCTTGGTGGGCGCATGGGTGGGGGCGCTTTCTTTCAGGTATGGACTGAAGGGCTCTTACTTCGCGTTGGTCACTTTGGCCTTTGCAGAAGTGTTTCGAATTGTTTCGCTGTCAGTGCCGTTCACAGGCGCGGGTGTGGGCTTGATGCTGCCCTTGAATGAGTCTTGGACTACTATGCAATTTGCCTCTCGTGCAGGTTTTGTGTGGTTGATTTTGG
>VFQS010000907.1_pt1 | contig 29349 bp, 28 predicted proteins | sample 3512361 | NCBI WGS metagenome assembly VFQS01 (sample SAMN10412375, study PRJNA504923) | tailings metagenome | isolation source: Relicate 1 Philex TSF3 active mining | place: Philippines
CCTCTAATAGAGAAAATTCTACTTCTGATTACTTTGGTTCTAGGGGACGATTACCCTCCATCTCTTCACTAACAACCACCCCAATCAAACAATATCTAGAGTTATTAAAGCAGCTAACTCACATTTCAAAAACTTTATAAACTCTTCCTTTAATACATTACAAGCAAATTGAATCAGAGCCCGCAAAATAAAGAATTCGTCAAAAGAACAAATTATTTCCTTAGCAAATTTTCATACAACTTAAAGGTCTCTGATACTACTCGCTCAAGGGAAAAGTCAGATTCTGCAATTTTTCTCCCCTCACCCCCCATTTTTTGGCAGAGCGATTTACTCGACAAAATTTGGTGTACCGCATTGGCAAGGCCTATTGGATCCCTGGGATTTACCAAAAGCCCATTTTGGTTTAAACGCACCAATTCACTGCATCCAGGCATGTTGGTAGTAACAATGGCTCGAGCACAGGCCATTGCCTCTATCAGAACTTTTGGTATACCCTCACCATAATATGATGGCAAACAAACAACACTAGCTTGGCTAAGGGCTGATGGCATATCCTCAGAGTATCCCCACCACTCAATTGCGCCCGACTCTTTCCATGCTTGGATTTGCTCAATAGGCACAGAATTGGGATTTTCGGGATCAGGCTTTCCAGTTAATACGAAGCGGCATCTTACCCCCCGCTTACGCAATATTTCAGCAGCTTTAACGAACTCCCCAACGCCTTTATCCCAGAGCATACGGGAAGCAAACATAATAATTGGCATTTCGCCCGTGATTGGTTGAACTTTATATTTCTTGATATCTACGCCTGCACTTTTTATCAAACTCAGAAATTTTTTATTTACCCGCGCGTCCCTTGAAATCAAAGACATATCATTTTCATTTTGCAGTATTAATACACTTCTCTTGTCATTAAAGATAAATCGAAAAATCAACATAATTAAAGGTTTAAGAATCCGTGGCAGAAATTTATCGGAGGTAAAAATGAAACCCAATCCACCCAATGCATTCACCCTTGCATGAATTCCCAATAAACGTGCAGCTAATGAACCGTAAATAACTGGCTTTAATGCCACATGATGAACTAATCTAGGTCGAAAACTTTTGTAGATCGAAAACAATTCCATAAATGCAGATAGTTCACGCAACATACTCATGCTTGAACGACTCATACATTTTAGAGGTATAACTTGAATTCCGTGCTGCTCAATTTCCATTCGATGAGAAGAAATTTTTGTAGCAACAGCCACATTAAACCCGCGCTCTTTAGCTTCAATAGCTAATGGCAATCGATGAGAGCAAAAGTACCAATCTTCAGTAACTACGAATAAGATATTAATGCGATTCATGCCCTAGAAAGCCGGCTGTCAGCAGTATTTATAACCTCGCCTCTCCTGCACATAAGAATCGAAATAAGGAAGATCAATCCATAAACATTTGGATAAAAAAAATCATTGACGCCATTTAACGTTAGGATCACAAGCAACGGATAATAAAACACCGATGAATTAATTCCTTTTGATCCTAAAAACATATATAAAATAAAACCCAAAGAAAGTAGTAAGCTTAATAGTCCACCATTAACAAGAGTCGCTATGAAAGCAGAGTGGAACTGATAAGCTAGTAGCGGGGCTAACTGATAATTGCCAACTGTAACATATGAGTCATATATTCCTCCCGTAAACCTGACACCGGATAGCAAAAATAAGGGATCAGATTGAAGAATATTTATCCAATAATTCCAAATAGCCCCCCTACCGGATAAGAAGGAGTTATTAAATAGATCTATTGCTTCACGATCAGCATAAAATAGGGTCAGCAATAGAGCTAATCCTAATGCCCCCAGTTTTGATGCCAACCCATCCAATACATACATAAGTTTAGTTTGCGAAACGGCACACAATACCGTTACTACAATGCCAGTTCTGTTTTCACTAAAAAAATAAGCCATAAAAATAACAAAACACATCATTAGATACAAAATCAGGTGGTGCCTCAAAAAAATTAGAACTCCGATAACCAAGATCAGTGGAAAATCGAAAAATCTATTAGACTCTTTCTCCGTGAATATCTGCAGTGCAAAAAAAACAGCACCCGCAAAAACCATAAACCTTACCATTAAATTGGAAAGCTCCACGGGCTTCTCCAATCTAAGAATCACCATTGTAATAATTGAGGAAGTTACAAAATACCAGGATACAGAAAAAAAATATTTAGAATAAATATCAATAGAAAAGGTTTGAAAAAAACCAAAAAATGAATATAGAAACCAAAACCCCACAATTAAAAAAATCTCAGTCGTCGACATGCTCTTTCGAAAACTAAATAGACACAGGGGAAATAGAAAAAAGGCTATTGCCTTTAATGTGTATACATAATATTGCTCGAAAGCTCCAATTTTAGAAACGAATTTATAGTCCAATAAAAAAGTCGCAAGCATTATCATGCGCAATAAAAATTCAGGGGCTGTAAACTTTTTGTATATCAGACTATACATTTTTAGCCCTTAGGTGCAGAAAAATTTTCAGGATGAGGATTAATAACTCACATACAAAAAGAAATATGGCAATCAACGCGTAACTCAGGGATCGCTCACTATATAACGAAGTTGTGATAGATAATTTATCACTTGGTTTTCGATCAAGATATGCCTTTATTTCTCGAAGTTTATATATCTCCCGCAATCCAATTAAATAATTTTCTACAAAAATCTCATCATTTGCACTCAAAAACTTATAGGATGAATTTAAACGTGAAATAGTGACGCTTTCAACTTGCTTTAAATACTCAATTTCATATTTTTTTGATTGCTCATACACACAGTTAGCAGTTTCGTAAATTTTCATTATTAGGGATTTGCCATATTCAGCATCTTTGCTCAGAAGACTAATTTTGATTGATGATTGCATAGGTATGGGCGAAACAGAGTAATTCATGATTTTATTGAATCCAATGTTATCGCCTCCGCATTCGCTCCAGTGATATGTACGAATCATTTTATATATTTGACTCATTTCCTCGTTTGAGTACACTTCTGTCTCGATAAGGTACGTCTCACTATTGTTGAAGTTGCAAATATAAAGTGGGTATGCAATCAAGAATGGTGCGATGATTGATACCAACAAACATCTCCCTGATAATTGAAAATCCTTAAAAAGTCTATTTTTAAAGTTGATCATGATTCCACCAAGTCACCTAATTAGTGGATTTTTCATTCAAGTACCATGCTTGAAACATTAAAACATTCCAAAGTTGATGGCCGACATTACACTCACCAATCAAATGTCTACGCCATTTTTTTTCAATTTCATCTGCATCAAAAAAACCGCCTTGGATAATACCTTTGCGGTCCAAAAGTACGTTTGCCCATGGCTTTAGAGGGCCGCGCAACCATTCGTCAATAGGCACGCTAAATCCAGCCTTTGGTCGATTGGTAATAGATCGAGGAATGTAACGTTCTAGCACTTGCTGCAAGATCCACTTACCATCACCATCTTTTATCTTCATTTTTAAAGGCAAAGACCATGCAAACTCAACCACACGGTGGTCTAGCATTGGCGCTCGAGCCTCAAGAGAAACCCCCATGGTCGCTCGATCTACTTTAACTAAAATATCATCCGGCAAGTATGCTAGTGAATCTTGTAGCATCATTCTCTGTTCATATTCTTTTATCTCAGACTGTAGGCCATCATAACTAATCAACTCTTCATTTAGTTCATACCCACCGCATAAAACTTTTTCAACATTTTTCCACTTCGATAGTAGTCGATTATAAATCTCCTCCTCCGAATCAGCAGTTAATATTTCGGTAAGCTTATTCAACTTTGCACCCATTGCGTGATGTCGCAATTGTCTTGGAAGAAATTGCGCCAATCGATCAATTCGAATTTCACTTTCGGGCGAGATAATGCCCTCCAATTTTCCGGCGATCGCGGAACGAACTTTATTAGGTAGCCACTTAGATTTGCGCCATACTTTGGCTGCAGTTACATATCTATTGTAGCCGCCAAATAATTCATCACCCCCGTCACCTGTCAGACAAACAGTCACATGTTCGCTGGCGAGCTTGCTAATTAAGAATGTTGGAATTTGAGATGCATCTGCAAATGGTTCGTCATATAAAGTCGCCATATGTGGAATTACTGACAAGGCCTGCTCTGGTGTTACATACATCTCCGCATGGTTGGTACCAAGATATTTCGCAACTTCTCGTGCGTGGCCAGCTTCATTGTAGGAGGCTTCATTAAATCCAATTGTAAATGTCTTTATCTTGCGCCTAGACTCAGTCTGCATTAGCGCAACAATCGTAGACGAATCAATCCCACCGGATAAGAGCGCCCCCAGCGGGACATCTGACAACATTTCTCCAGATACCGCCTGCCGAAGTAGTCGATCCAGCTCATCAGTGGCTTCAATAACGTTACCGCTAAAAGTATTTTTTTGCCCATACTCCGCCACATCGCATAATGACCAAAAAGACCTAACTTTTGGTAACTTCCTAGCTGCTACATCTTCTAATGTAATCTTTATATAAGAGCCGGGGAGTAATTTAAAAAAATTTTTATATATAGAGTATGGTGCTGGAATGTATCCATACTTAAGAAATAATCTGAGGGCTTTGCGATCAATATCGCCTTCAAATCTAGGAAAGGCCTTTAAGGCTTTAAGCTCGGAAGCGAAAAGAAATGAATCGCCATGTAGGCCATAATATAGAGGCTTTTCACCCAGCCGATCTCGACCTAAATAAAGCGAGTGTTCAGCCTTATCCCATAGGGCAAAGGCAAACATCCCTACTAAACGTTGAAGAGCTTTTTCTATACCCCATACTGAAATCGCCTCTAAAAATGTTTCAGTATCTGAATGACCTTTCCACGTATGCCCACTATTTAACCGCCCATCTAAATTTAATTCTTTGCGTAATTCCAAATGATTGTATATTTCCCCGTTAAAAACAATAATGAAACGTCCGCTTGATGAATTCATTGGCTGATGACCTGCAGTAGACAAGTCTAATATCGATAATCTTCTGTGAGATAAGGCCACCCCAGAATGATCCGACCAGACTCCGTCATCATCTGGGCCCCGGTGAGCCAATCTAGCGCCCATAGATTCAGCAATAACTCCTAGGGACTTTCCAAATAACTCGCTTTGAAGTGAGATAAGCCCAGATATTCCGCACATATTAGCGCTCACCTTTAAGTTTATCTGCGCTCTGGGGCCGCTTCTCGAGAACAGTTTTCACCAATAACCTCTCCCATTGATTGGAGGCTTGTTCTATTGAAAATCTACCTTCGATACTCTTGCGGGCTGCGGAACCCAATTTACTGCGAAGTTCTGAATTTTCAAGTAGCAACCTTAAGGCATTAGCAAGACTTACCTCCGGATTACAGGATTGATCTACTAAAATTCCAGTTTTACCAGACTCAATCAATTCATTAGTTCCAGGACAATCTGAGAATCCTACAACTGGCAATCCATAAGTCATTGCCTCAGCTGTAGCCAGGCCAAAAGCCTCATAATGTGATGGGATTACAAATAGATCCGCTCTCTGATACGCATGCCCAATTGATTGCATTGTCCCAGGCATACTCACACGACTACTAATATCGAGCGATTTCACAAGTAGCTCTAGATTGGGGCGCAAAATACCCTCACCAATTATCTTAAGGTTCCACCTTGGAAATTCAGATGCAATTTTTGCAAATGCGCGGATTAAGACTTGATGATTTTTTCCCTGATCGAGTCTACCAACACTTAATACTGTGAAGCAATCTTTTTTATTTGCATTTCTTGACCCTGCACATACACTCCGAAGAGGGTTGGGTATTACTACCATTTTACGTCGTAAAATAATAGGGTAGCGCTCCCTTATAGATTCTGACAACACTGTGACTCTATTTATAAATGGCGTTACCAGGGCTAATAAAATCTTCTCGAGAGGTCTTTGACGATAATATTCAGGTACAGTATGCTCACTTCCAATTAGAGGAATTTGTGTTCCAATAAGCGAAAATCCAAGCGGGATAAACATGGAATGCATAAAGCCGATTACCACATCTGGCCGCTCCTCCATAACCATCTGACGCAATGCTTTCATTCGACTTAGCGTGATCCATAAACCTGAAAAGGCCCCTGGATCTCCAAGTCCTAGATTTATTCGCCGCACCCTATGATCTAAATTAAAAAAGGGGGCTTGTCCAGGGCGGTCACAGGTAACAAGAATTACATCGTGCCCGCGCGAGCACATTTCTGAAGAAATTTCACAAATTACACGTTCTGCGCCACCGGCAATGCAATATAGACTTTTGATAGCAAAAAACAGCTTCACGATACGTCATCCAGCTGCTCAAGCAATAAATCCCAATTTCTAAAGGTGTCTTCAGGTGTATAGCAAGAAATTAACTCCGCAGCAGACTGGCCCATTTGCCTCCTTTGCTCCGATGACTTCATTAGAATCCCCAATGCTTTTTCCAAATGGTCAGCTTCAGTAAGTAGGCCATTTTTACCATGCACAATAAGATCCCTTACACCGGCGCACTGAGCCAACCCAATACAGGGCAGGCCATGAGACATTGCTTCCGCCAGCGCATTGGGAAATCCCTCCCACTTTGAGGGGAGGCAGAACAAATGTGAGCCGGCTAGCCACCCTGACACATCAGACTGCTTGCCTTCCAAAAAAACTCTTTTAGACAGACCCTTGGAATTGATATAGTCGACAAGCTCATCATGAAGATCTCCGTCACCCACAATGGATAAGTCCCATCTTGGAAAACGTTGACTTTGGATAGCAAAAGCATCAATAAGTAATTTTTGATTTTTTTGTGCGCACAATCTACCAATAGTAAGCAATCTAAACCTTCCATTAATACCAGGAACCTCTGGGGCGGCCATGTTATTAGTTCTATGAACCGGGTTATGGATAACGCAAATACGCTTTTTTAGCCAAAAGGGGTAATCTCTTATATAACTTTTAAATTGGACCGTTATTCTATCCGTCAAAGCAAGCGTCAGAAAACCCAAAGACCATTTGCTTTGCCGAATATGCTGGTAAAGCGATAGAGAATTTCGCTCCGAGCAAACCAACCGGAGCCTCAAAAAGAGTGAGGCTAAATAAAATCTAGGCAACAGGCCATGCTGAAAGCAAACAACAACTGGGCGATGATTTTGTTTTATTGCTAATCGAGTATTATAAATCAGCTTTAGGCGATCCAGGAATCTAATTGGTGAATGTGGACTCGATATACCTACTGTGTGCCACTTAATTTTTGGATCTATTTCATAAAAGGCGACTGCACCTGGTCTGTCAAAAGTCACCAAACTAACCTTACGACCCGATCGCACTAAGTAATTAGCAAGCAAAAGAATATTTTTCTCTAGCCCTCCAGCCATAGCATCCAAGGAGATTGCCCCAAGAACTACAGACCTCATGCCCTCTTGATTCCATCAACAATTAAAGAAGTATTTGCATCGGGAAATTCCCATCCAGATCTACCTGCCATAGATAAATGATTACTTCTAGACCTTACAATTGACCCAGAATCGATATCAATAGGCATTGAGACCAAGTCGCCATTATCTCGATAACCCTCCACCAACTTTGGCAAAAAACCTGAGGCATCAAGAGCTTTAAATAATATATCGCAATTAATTAGCTGCTTATGATCCTCAGCATCGGCTCCAACACCGCCAATTCCAACGCTTCGAATATAATTCGGATCTGGATGATACCCGTCAGGAACAGCAATGCGAATTCTTCCACCAATTTTCATGTGCTGACTAATCAAACGCAATGCTAAATACATGTTCTTCTCAGTCAAATGCTCAAATACATGTTCAGCCACAACATGTGTTAGTAAAACTTTTCCGCGAAATACTCTACTCCAATCTTCGGGCTTTGTAATATCTAGCCACTGTTCATTAGTGGAAAACCACCCCTTTTGGTAGGTCATTGCAGCGCCAATAATAATCTTCATTTGGCTACCAGCTGCTACTGGCAATCTAATTCTTTGTCTGCGCCAAAAATAAACCACAACCTTCTGATACTGGCGGAAACGGCATCTTATTGAATTTGGTATTATTTTTTTAAAAATAATTTTTATCATTTCGCTATTTCACATCCCGAAACATCCTCAATTCATGAGCTAGCCTTCGTGGAGCAGAATACATAAAGTGTTTGATACCAGAAACTGGGAATTTTATTAAAAATATCATTAAAGCAACAGAAAATTTAATGTGCTGTTGACTAAAATGATAATAACGAATCCTAAACCAACTCTTAGCATAAACGTAGCGATTTTTACTTTTCAGGTACAACGCATTCTTCTCAACCATATGCAACTCTGCCTCAAAATTCTTAAGGGGCGATTTATCTAATGCAAGCGTTGAATTTTGAATGTATAGAAAATCTCTACAGCCGGTAAAGTGCCCCCCAATCATCGCAAGGCGTATAGCAAAGTCAACATCCTCAACCCGCCGTAAATTATTATCAAAACCCCCAACCGCTTGAAAAGTAGCGGTCCTAGCCATGAGAGAGCAAGTTGGGGTCCCTCCTCCATAAAATACATTCGGCATTTTACTATTAAATAATAAATAATCTGCCACTACCTCGCCACTAAGGAGGCCATATTTTGATCCAATGGCGGGGATTTCTAGCACATAGCCATTGGAATATCGACGAATCCCAGATGCATAGCAGGCAACCAAATTTATACCATACCTCAGTTCGTAGGATCTCAAATGATTAAGCTGAGTGCGAATTCGACTCGGTAGACTTATATCATCATCATCAAAAAAAGCTAGAAACTCACCTACTGCATTAGATAATATCGTATTGCGTGAGGCAGCAGGCCCAGAATTTACTTCATGCCGTATTAAACGAGCATGTTTGACATTTGAAATTAAAGCATTAATTATTTCAACGGAGTCATCCGTTGAGCAATCATCGACAATAATCACTTCAAAATTTGGCCAATCCTGATCAATTGCGCTTTGCACTGCTTTAGCTATCGTATCTCTTGCCTGAAAACAGGTTATGCCAATAGTAATGAGTGGGGGTATATCCATATTCATATCATAAGTCTTTGATGCCAAGAATATGAGATGTTCGATTTAATAACACCTCATCACTATAAATTTTGAATTCCTTGGCTAGCCATTTTCGATTTATAGGCATTTTAGGCCATCTTCCAAACCCCTCCTTTAACACTCTTACCCCTGATTTTCTGCACAAATCGTGCATTACTAAAGCGGGGATTCGATTCGTATAAAAACCAGATTTTGCGAATACATCTGATTCCCATATATATTTAGGAAAGCGAAGATTATTCAATGAACCCTGCAAATGATCCTGATAATCAATATTATGTGAAAAAAAACCTCCAGGCTTTAAAATACGACTCAACTCTGCAAGGACATCTTCTAGCTCGAACGCTCTTATATGCTCTAATACAGAATGCGACCAAATCATATCAACACTATTTTCAGGAATTTCCCTGAGAGACTCAACCCCTCTAGTTAAATACTTGGCGTGACATTTATTCATTAAAGAGCTAAACGAATTTATAGCGTCAATATTGGGAGCTCTTATATTTTTCTTATTTAACCATTCGGTGAGATTCTTATAGAAGGCAATATCTTTAACCGCATAGTTGCCCACATCCACCAAATAAGTCTTTTCGGCACCATAGGCATTGGCAATAACTGCGGATGCAATACTATCTCCCGGGCCAAGCTCCAAAATTGTAATACCTGGCAAGAGCCCATTGGGAAAACACCTTTCAGCATGAAGAGAAAAAATTTTAAGGGCGTACTCCGCTTGATTCATTTCTCCATTTTGAAAAATACCCACTCTCCTCCAAATTGAGTAATTAATTGGCAGCCTTGAAAGGAATAGTTTTCCCGCAATTTTTAAAGCCCATTTCATACAAGACACTCCCGTGCACGTCTACAAAGTCAATCCGTCATCTCTTTACGCCTAGCCTATGAAATTTGCTAAATGCTTGGTTTAGACCAAAATTTCGAACTGAACGACTTAAGCGTTTTGTCGTAATAAGTGGAGAATGAAGAAATAGTGTAAAAAGTTTGCACATAAATTGGGAATACTTCTTATCAAGCCATAAAAACTTAATGTCTAGCCACTTTCTACAAAATGTATATTGGCCCTCTGCTTCAATAATAGACTTATGTTTCTCAAGCAAGATTAAGTTATTCCGATACTCTTCATATAAACTTTTATCAGATGTTTTTGTCATATTCTGATTAACCAGGGGACTACCAATGCCCACAAAATGCCCGCCTGCAATTGCAATTCTGATAATAAAGTCCGTATCCTCGCCACGCCGTAATATTGGGTCAAAACCACCTACTGCGCGATAAGTAGATAAGCGCGCCATTTGACTGCAAGTGGGGCAAGAGCCATCACCATCCTTCAGGGGTATTCCCATAAGAATCATTTGTGCTACTGCCTTACCGGCTGGAGCGCAAACCTTAATATTTTGCCCCATGGTCGACTCAAGACGAGTTTCTCCATTTGGATAAATCAAACGGCGAGCTGTATGACAAACAACTAGTGCACTATTAAGATAATTTTTCTCATAGTTAGTAATACGCAAATATTGCTCAGTAATTCTATTGGGCAGACTTTCATCATCATCATCAAAGAATGCAACGAATTCTCCTTTAGACTCTTCTAAAATTCGATTACGAGTTACTCCAACTCCACAATTAACACTATTAAAAAATAAACGTAACTCTGGATGAATGCTTGCAAGCCTCCGCAGGATAATAGGCGTTGAATCGAATGAACAATCATCGACAACAACAATCTCGATTGGACGCCATGTCTGAGCCAATGCCGATGCAATTGCGGCACTAACTGAGAATTCAGCGTTATATGTGGTCAAGCCGATTGTGACTAGGGGGCTCATAGCTATGCTTTATCGCTTACCATCTTATTAAGTAGATTTTCCCAGTGATCAAATTGCACCTTTGGATCAAAATCCAACATTGCTTTAATTGCTCGCTTACCACGGAAGATTCTTTCACTATCATCTGCCATTGCATCTCTAAGAGTATTTGCCAAACTGTTTGAATCATCAAGTCCTGGTGCGAGCCAACCAGAAGAGTCATGAATTAGATCTGAAACGCCTGCTGCCCCCTTAAAACCTACAGCCGGTAAGCCATGAGCCATGGCCTCAGCCAGCGAATTGGGAAAACCCTCCCACAATGAGGGAATCACAAAAAGATTAGAACTCACATATACGCCAACAATATCTTTTGTTGAATGCTGGAATAAAATTCTCTTTTCTAAGTCATACCCACTTATTAGCAATAAAATTTTATCCATGTCGGGTCCATCACCAACAATTAGTAAATCCCAATTTTGAAACTCTTGAGCAATTAAAGAAAAAGCATGAATTAAGCAAGATATACGTTTTTGATTATCATCAATACGGGATACCGCCAACAATGTAAATCTCCCAGAAGGAGAATGTCTTCCAGGCTCCGCAAACGACACAGCGCGGAATACAGGATTGGAAATGGAAACCATCCTTGACCGTAGGCTGGCAGGATACTTTTTGGCAAACCTAGGGAATTGAATCGTGATGCAATCGGACAGATACAAAAGAAAAAAAGATAGGTGACGATGGAACGTGGAGTACCTTAACCAATACATATCCGGGGCATTTCTTTCTGCGGCTATTAGCCTAACCCCTGCAAGTTTAGATGCAATATAACAAGATTTATCGCCGCTGATTACAAATCCTAGGAATATTCCAATATTATGTTTCTTTAAAATTTTATATATACCGATGGTTCGACGCAATTTATCCACAACCCCATCATGAAATCCAATCCGGATCCAATTTACGCTAGAGTTTAGCGTGTAAAAAGAAGTCGAATTTTTTCCATCTAGAGTTAGCAGATGAACTAAAAATCCTCTGCGTGAAAGCTCATTCGCCAAGAGACATGCCATTCGCTCAGCCCCACCAGCACTAGAAATTCTATGGAAGAAGATGGCGATGACATTCACTTATGTATACTTTTAAATTGGTCGACTTGCTTCTATTAGATACCCAAGGGCGAATTCATTTACCTTGGCTCCAATAACCTCAGGATACCTATCCCCATGCGAACCCTTAATCAATGAATACAACAGACCATATAGAGGCCATAACAATCTTCTGGCAAGCCTGAATGGCCCAACCTCCCCACATACAGCAGCGCCACTAGCGATCGGATCCCAAACAAGTGGCTCAACAATAATTCTCGAGAATCCTATTTCCATTAACGTTTCAGTCCACCAGGTTGCCGTTAAGCGAACGTAGTCATGTGGAGAAGCGTGAACCCTTATCAAAAATGGGATAATAATCACCAATTTGCCTTTGGAATTAAGCACATCAAATGCGTACTTCAAGACGTATTCAGGTTTACGAAGATGCTCTAGTGTATTTAACGACACAACCATATCAGATTTAATTAATGGCAACTTGGATACATCATTTAAATCTGCCTGATATGTTGGGTGCATTTCAGCACTTATGTTTATCGAAGCATAAGATGTAACATGAGGCTCATTTAATATAAGCGACTTATAGTGAGCTAAATCACCTCCACCAATATCCAAAATAGCGCCGCCAAAAGAAACTTTTGAAAGCGCCTCGTACTGAAGAGCTCTATGCACAGATAAATTACGCTTCCTCCAAAAGATATCCAAGTACCTTGACCACGTTGGACTCAACGGTGAGCGAATAATTGGTATAGATGATGATTTCATAAAAATTAAGTTGGTTTTTTAATTGGCTTCGTGCTAAATATATATCGAGCATCCAGCCTCAAGAAGCTGATGCTTGGATCTGCACCAAATCTCATCATTAGCTCTGAATATGTCCCCCGATTTAATTCTCGATATTCCGCAAATTCCTCGGGACTGCCAATCCTATCGCCTTGTGGAATGACTTGCTCAGACCAGGACAATACCCAGGATGGAAATAGCATCAAATATCTAAAAATTTGATACTTCAATGTTCGCTCTTTAGATTTTTTATACTCGTACCATATGTATTTTGGAAGAGTTACTCCAGACCTAAAATCATTTTTCATATGATCGACTGTATCTCTCACCATTTTTGGATATTTAACCTTTGCTGGTTTAGGTATTCTTGTAATAAAATCTATGTGATCAAAAGGAATATACGCTCCGATTTTTGCCAATCGTGACCATAAGTCACGGTCTTCACCGCGATATATGTTGATGTATGGTCCATGTTTTAAAAGAAAATCTCTCTTGGCCATATTTATATGTTGACCGCTGAGAAGTATATCTTTACCGGCAGCGGCTTCAAGCTTATGAAATACCTCTACAAAATCCTGAATGTATGGGCCAAAAATATCGTCACAATCAAGATGAAGCAATATATGTGTCCCCCTTGCCTCCCTGATGGTTAAATTTCTAGTAAAACCCAGCTTCCTATTCTTATCACGCTTTAATTCAATTAAACGCAAATTTTGATATTGGCGTTTAATGTCTTTAATAATTTGAACACTTTCATCAGTTGAACCATCGTCGGCGATGACGACTTCAAATCTACAATCAATTTGCTCTAATAAGCTAATTAAAGATCTTCTAAGTGTTGACGCCATGTTGTAATTGCATATGCAAATGGAGTACTTTGCATCAATTGTAGACGTGGCAGCAATCGCAGTATCCTGACAAATATTCATTTGACCTTACGTGGTTAATTTTTAGGTGGCGAGGTTAGTCCAGTGATGCGTGTGACATGACCATCCTTGATTTGGTAGATGATTGAACAATTATCAACGTTTGAAATTTTATGCGTAATAATTACAATCGATAGTAATCCCGAAATCTGCTTAATGGACGTCATTACGCTTGCTTCAGTCTCATAATCAAGCGCGCTTGTAGCCTCGTCTAGCAGAAGAAATTTGGACCCCTTGTAAAGAGCGCGCGCGATTCCAATCCTCTGTCTCTGCCCTCCACTTAAATGAAGCCCTGCATCGCCAAGCCTGGAGCCGTAACCAAGTTCCAGCCCTTCAATAAAGTCATCTATACATGCAAGTTTCGCAGATCGAACAACCCTAGAATAATCAATCAAGTTTTCCGGGCATCCAAATGCAATATTTTGCGCAATGGTGCCTTCAATCAAGAATATCGATTGAGGCACATATGAAACATGATTTTTCCACAATTTTAAATTTGAATCAGTTATGTCTTCACCTCCAACGACAAGACTTCCAGAGGATGGACGCAGCAATCCAAGCATAATATCGGCAATGGTAGATTTGCCGCTTCCAGATTTACCAATGATTGCTACAGTTGAATTCATCGGTATTCTCATATTGACATTATTCAAGATTATTTTCTGATCACTGGATTGACTAAAATATCCATAAGAAACATCTCTTAAAACGACTTCGTAGTTCTCATTAAAATCAGAGGTGAACTCAATTTGAGGGCTTTGTATCGATTGGAGCCCAAGGCAATCCAAAGTTTTATCCAGTGAAACCCCTATCCCTTGCATCCCACTTACGGAAGAATAAACCGCCTGAAGAGCTGGTAGCAACCTTGTCGAGCCCATTGCAAACATTCCAAGCACAGGAACTACGTCTTTATAATCATTATGGCTAATCGATGCAAAAAAAACAATTGAGCAAATAATCACGGCACCAATTATCTCGAGCATATATCTCGGGATTTGTCGAATCAATAAACTCTCATTTTGAGCAGAACGCATTTCATGCTCATATCGAGCGTATTCCTTTACAAAGACTGCCTGACTTGAATCAAGCAATATATCTCGAATATTAAGTAATGATTCATTTATAATTTTTATTAGAGTTCTATGGTTTGATGAAATTATATTGCTATTAAGATCTAATTTTCTTCTATTAAATAGAACCAAAAATATGTATGTAACTACAAATACAAATGTTGACCCAATAGCTAAAAATGGATCCACATAAACTAGTGCGCAAAAAATCGCAACACATGACATGGCATTCGTCACCAATGTAAATGTTAACTGAATTACACCTAATGCGCCATTCAAATCATGAGTCATCAATCCTATATGTTCATTAACTCCTTTTACTAAGTGATATTGTAAATTTTGTTCCAGAAACTTATGAAGCATTTTTTTTGAAAACGTTTGTGAAATATTTGATGTTAATTTCAATTGATACTTTAAAACAGCCATTTTTAGGCAATTGGAAATTACCACTGCAAAAAGAAATAAAATGGCGGTAATCACCACCATGTCTGAATTAAAAATAGAAAGCACAAAAGATGGAATATGCTTAAGAATAACTTCATTTTCCGGTGAGATTATGGCACTCAAAAATGGAAAAATAGCCCCCAGACTGAATACATCAGATGCGGCAGAAATAATCTGAAGTACAAAGAGAAACAAAATTGACCTTCTCTCGCTGGAATCTAATTGTCTCCAAATACTGAAACATCTAGCGAGCCTTGAACGAATAGGAAAATAGTCTTTAGAAGACAATTAGTATCTGGGCTCTCTATTGGTCATTAACAAAGATAATCCGCACCATGCGATCATTCTGTAGCCGAGGCTTAGAAGTAACCTGTACACTTCGGCATTATCAATCTCATCCAAGGTTACGCCCGGTACTTCAACCACAATAAGCTTAGGATTATAGGTCTCAAAATTCAAAGATTTAAGCACATCTAAATCCATGCCCTCTACATCTATTGACAATAAATCAATCTGCACCCCCTTCCATCTAGATGCTTCGATAATGTCATTTAATTTTGCCACTTTTACATCACCGATATAAGAAGAGCCATGATCTTTTGCAAAATCAGGTGATAATGTAGTCGTCAAAGAATATTTGGTTGTGCTAAAACAAGGGGCTAAGCCGTCAAAGTTTGCAATTGCAATTGCGACATTTAAGTCTTCAGGTCTTCTAATTTCAAAAATTTCAATTTTTTCCGGGTCAATATCAATATTTATTCCTCGCCACCCTTTTTTATACAACATCCATGTATTGTTAAATTTTAAGGGGTGAAAGCAACCGACATCCACAAAAAATCCAGGCTCGTTTCTTCTAAAAAACCTATTTATTATGATATCTTCACCGAACTGAGAGTAAGACTCTCTACCCATACCAGACCTCAAAAAATATGATCTTCTGAACTGCTTTACTTTTTTAATTAGATTCATAATTTGCATGCTCTTGGTTTTCAATATATTTTTTTATAAAGGGTGTGCTATATCGCGCCTCAGATCCCCAGCAAAAGTGATTGCGCAATATTGTCGGCTTAAAATTAGAATCCAATTCCATGGGCTCATCACAAGAAAATCCATGCAAGAAGAATCTTACAGCCTCAAAAATTTCATCCTCATCATTATCCACAAGTTTATAGCCTAATTTATGGATTGCCTCTCTTTGCAATGGTCGATCAAATGGAGACTGGAATAGTCTATATATGTTTAGATATTTTCCGCTCTTAATGTTCTGTATTTTTTTAAATATCGCAACATCTCTCTCGTAAAATCGCAGGGAATTCACGGTGGTATAGCCATTCACGGTTAGTATATTTCTATTAAATATACTGGGAATTTCTGACGGACCAGAGCTACATACTATCGAAAATTCGCAATGCGAAAATAAAAATGTGTCCATTAGATCAGATTTCAATTCACTATGCGCATAATCAAAATAATTATTTCCGTAGAAATCATTAAATTCATCTACAGTGGTCATAGATTCATCCCCCATTCTTATAACAATATAATTTTGGGCAACAAGATAATCTATTGCTTTTTTGTATGATCTTATATCAGCATTTCGGGTTGTTCTATTCTCATCCTGATAAATATTCGACTTGTACCCAGACTCGCGAGCATGAATGCAAATCCATTTCTTATTACCAATCAATTTTTTCAACAAAGATTTGCACGCATTAATATCGCCCTCGGGTATTGTTATGATCGGGAACTTATAATGTTGTCTATATTTATTGAGCACATCAATTAGCTCACATTTTTGGCAATTAGTATCCAATTCAACAACATTTTTTTTCAATATATTTGAATAGGACAAAAATAGAAAAAAAAGAAGAAAAATTTTATTCTTTACAAAAAATAGATGTCTTGCGTATAAATTTATTAGGTATTTATTATCATATAAATCCTCACAATATAAAAAAATAAATTTTTCTTTTTTCTTTTGAAGAAGATTTTTTTTTATTACAGCATCTAAAAGAACAACCTCGCCGATTTGAAAAAAAGTAGTGCCCATCAATATTCGAAATCCGAATAAACGTAATAGCAATGCGAATGGAAGCAGGCAAGTATTTGCCAACATAAAGCACAGGCCATGAATAATCAATCTTATATTTCGCTTTGAAAAAAATCCGTCAGATTTATAATTTTCATGAATTAACTCACAAATACCACACCTTGAGTTAGCATTTGTTAAGATGCTTCTCGGCCAGAGGAGATTTAATGTTTTAATAAATATAGATTTTTTCATCATGCATTAATATATACGACTTGAGAGTCATACAAAGTTGCCAAAATTTATACTACACTTGGATAGGCTATATATTTACTCTACATTGTGGAAATAAATTAAAGATTTAACTTAATTCATTTGCTCTTTTATATGAATCGATTAACCCAATATCAATTAGTGGCTTATAGGTTTCATGAGTGTATATTTTTCCCATTAAGAGAGGGATAACCTCATTACTAAAGTCTTTTGCATGGGATAGTTGCTTGCGCAATATATTCATCAACTCCGAAGAAAGAATATAGATCGCACCATTAGCTAGATTTCCTGGCGGGTTTTGAGTTTTTTCATGAAAACCGATGACTACGCCATGCTTATTTATCTCCACAATGCCAGATGTAGTTGGAGAATCGGTTCTAAAGGTCATCATTGTCATTAAACATTCAGGCGGACGATTTAGATGCGCCTTTTGAAATGCCGAAAGATCTGCCAAACAGTAATTATCAGCATGAATCAATAAACCATCTTGATTTTCATAGAAATCGAGATTTGTGATTAATGTACCAGCCGTACCCAATAAATTCTCTTCGTGAACGAGCGTCACCCTATCCTTAAATTTATTACGCAGTACAAAATTCTCTACTTCATCTTTTAGGTAATGGGTATTGACCAGAAGAGGTCCAATTTTTGCTTCAGCTAATCTTTCAAACCAAATCTCGAGAAGGGGCTTATTTTTTATTGTCACCAAACATTTAGGCACTTTTAATGTCAAAGGCCTTAGACGAGTCCCATATCCACCCGAAAGTAAAATAGCACGCATTATAACAGCTCATTCATTAGCTCTGAGTGCAACAAGGGAAAATTACCTACCCTAGAAACCTGAATGCCTGCAGCAATCGACCCCAACAGGGAGGCTTCCCAGATGTTGGCCCCGCAAATCATTGCCATAGAGCTCACGATCAACAGTGAATCCCCAGCACCAGCTACATCTTGAGGAGATTCATTTAATGCATCTATCCTATCCGTCACCCAACTATCATCAAGAAATGCATGGGTTAACAACCCCTCCTCTCCCATCTTGAGTAAGACATTTTTAGACTGGGTCTCTAGGCGCAATTTTTCAACTAAAACAACTAAACCATCTTCATTATTTCTAAGCCCCAGTCTCGCCTCGTGCTCGGTCGGGGTAATTAGGTCGACATTCTTGAACCTGCAAATATTCCCAGACTGGGAAGAGGATTGACTATCAGCAACTAAAAAAATGCCTTTATTAATTGCAATTTCAGTAATCCGATCTACTAATAACTGGGGTAAAGCTCCATAATTAAAGTCGGAAAATACAATTAAATCAAGATTTTCTGCAGCCTGTGAAATTAGATCAATTACCTCATCTTGCAAAGATGCTGATATGGCACCCTGATGAAGATGACTAACCCTTAGTAATGTTTTCCCTTTTGCCCTGTAGCGCTGCTTCAAAGTTGTAGGTCGAGTTTCATCAACCAATAAGTGATTCTGTACATTAAAAACTTTTAATTGATCAATAGCAAATTGTTTGCTTGGGTCGTTGCCAGCAATGGAAATAAATCGTACCGATGCCCCAAGCCCAGAAGCATGGCACGCAACAATTCCCGCTCCCCCAATGAACATAGCTGAGTCCAGCGGAGTAACAACTAATGTTGGATCTTCTTGCGACATCCCAAGAGGTTGGCAATTTATATATTCATCAACAATTAGATCGCCGATTACTAAAATTCTCAATCCCTGAAAGCTGTCTACAATTGATTTTAATTTTTTTTTATCAATATCATGTCTCCCCATATATTCACTGGGAATACTAATTTTTTTAATCTGGAAATTTTTTATTTCCCTCTTTAAAAAATCATGCGAGGAAAAAAAGGTTTCTCCTGAGCTGAATATTAGTCTACCGCCATAATTTTTTAAAGCTTCATATTCTCTATTATGTCGCTGCTCATGCTCCTTGCCTTTGACTACGATAGCGGGCTTAACCCTCAGAATCAAGTCTTCTATAGGCTCATCCATAATGAAGGCTTCATCAACATAACTATTGCTTAAAACACCTTGCAATCGAAGCTCTTGGTCCACATAAGAAGCTTCGCCCGCAATTCTGTCGCTCTCTACAGCAACTAGTAACTTAGAACCGCACTCTTTAGCAAAGCGGAGCAAGCGAATATGGCCTGGATGTAGCACATTAAAGTGGCCAGAGACAAGGACAGTCTCTTGACTTAAATTATTAGACATTTCTATGCTTTCGTATTGCTATCATTTTTTAATAATTTAAAAATATTCTCAAAAAGGCTATTATAATTTTCTGGTTGAATTCCTATAAGCCTTTTGGTATTCGCCATATCCAATGAAATGGAATTGAACCTACCCTGATTTTCCGCTGCGGCCTTTGTATATATAACTTGATTGGTTGTTCCGCCACTGATCTCTGATATTTTTTGACCAATTTCAAGATAACTATATTCTGTGTCGCCACTTAAATGAAAAATTCCAGCGCTTTTGGATTCGGCAATTTTTCTTAAACTATTAACTGCAAAAATTAAGCTGATCGGGCAAATTTTTAAATCTTCAAATGCATTAATGTTTTCACCACTTGAAATTGTTAGTTGCCAATTTTTCAACAAAACTAAATCATGAGAAAGAACTTTAGTCATTCTTACAATAGCTAAATTTTTGAAAGAACTTTTATTAACTGAGCTTAGTAATTGGTTCTCAACTTCATATTTCTGTTGACCATAGATTGTTCTAGGATGCGGGCAATCTGTTTCATTTGCATAATTTTGCTCATGACTAAATACTGCATTTGATGATAGGAAAACAACAAAGCTGCCCTTATTAAGAAAATAATTAGCCAATTCCAAGATCCCCTTAACATTGAGCATTTCTGAGTAGTCATCCCTACTGCAATCTGCCATACTAGAAATATAGGCACATAAAAAAACAATGGATGCTTCCGGTAATTTTTCTCGGTCAGATTGTGAACTAAGCACATCAAGGTAAAAAATCTCATCATTAACTTCAGACTTTCTGCGAGATGTACCAAAAACAGGAAGCCTTTCGCTAGCATAGCTTTTAAATAATGCTCCGCCAATTCTTGAATTAACTCCTACGATTAAGACCCTATCAGGCATTACCATACTCGCTTGCCAAGCTAGGATTGATTATGATCAGAGGCCTATTCACACGCAAAGCCTCTAAATCATCAAGCGCTAAATTTATTTCATCAAGCGTATATTGTTTAGTAAGCAGCTTTTGCAAGGGCAACTTACCAGCAAGATATAGTTCAGCAAATCTAAGAGTATCGCGATCAGGATCACATGCGCCACCCCACGTTCCAAATATCTTCTTTCCAGATATGAGCTCAAATGGATCAAGAGAAATTCTCTCTCCAAATGGGGGGTGTGACGCAAACACACAAGTCCCGCCGCTATTCAATGCAGCAAAAGCAAGCTCTATGGTGCTGGTTCGCCCTGCTGCCTCAATGGAATAATCAACGCCGCCCTGACTATACGCTTTAATCTTTTCTAACAAATCAACGTCTGATACATTTATAGCTAAATGAGCGCCAAACTCTCTCGCTAAAGCCAGCTTGCTATCTGAAATATCAATCGCAATAATTTTTTTACAACTAAACAATTGAAGTGCCATGAGTGCGCTTAATCCAATTCCCCCAAGGCCAAAAATTGCAACGGTGCTACCCGCATGAGGCTTTAGTGTATTGGTTACAATTCCAGCGCCCGTGGGAATCGCGCATCCGAATAAAACGCCCACATCCAATGGGATGCCAGGAGGTAGCTTAACTATACGGTTTTCAGAAATTATTGCTCGATCATTAAAGGTGGTTACTGCTCCAGCATTAATATCACCATCATGATGGTGATAAGTTGCTCCAGCTGCATTAATTCCAGACCCTTTAATCCAACCCAATATCACCCAATCTCCAGGGGCAACCTTAGTAACATCATCACCCACATCAACCACTCGACCAGTTCCCTCGTGACCCAGCAAATGAGGCAGGTATGGGTCTTTACCTCTCTTGCCCCTTGCCTCCATAAGCTGACTGTGACAGACGCCGCTATATGCCAATTCCACTAAAACCTGACCACGCATTAGTGGTGGCACCTTAATTTCTCGCCTAACTGATAAAGGCGACCCCAATTTTTCCAGCACCGCAGCCTTCATACAGTCCTTTATTTACTCTTCACTCTAAAATGGGCCACTAAACCAATCCCCAGGGACATCATGTGGATAATCCTTATTGCGGGTAAGAGTTGCCCTATCCAACTGAATTTTGAACATTTCAGCAATCTTTATGGCAATATCTTCCGCCTTTGGATGATAATCTGCAGTAAGCGCAAAGCTAGTCGCCTCAGGATAATCTGGCATAGCCACTCTAACCGGCGCTTGAATCAAATATTTCCAACAATTTATAGAAATATTTGCAACAATTTCACTGGCCACAGAACCGGTAGCGTGCCCAGTATCCAAGGCAACCAAATGGCCAGTTTTTTTGACCGACGCAATAATCAATGACCAATCAATTGGTTTTACTGACCTCAGATCAATCACCTCGCAATCAATGCCATATTTTTCTAAATAAGCCGCTGCATGGATTGCCTCTATTGTCATATAAGACATGGCAACTATAGTTACTCTTGAGCCTGATCTAATAATTTTCCCTGCGCCAAGTGGCACTCGGTAGATGTGCTCAGGAACCTCGCCAGAAGTATTGTGCAACCAACGATGCTCCAAAAAAACTACTGGGTTGTTATCAAAAATACTGGAAACCAAAAGCCCTTTAGCATCAGATGGTGATGTCGGCATTACAACCCTTAATCCTGGGATGTGTGCAAACCATGCTTGTAGATTTTGTGAATGAGTAGGACCCTGCCCCCATCCGCGCCCTATAATTAAGCGAATTACGATTGAAACGGACTGCTGCCCACCAAACATGAAGTGCCATTTAGCTGCGCTGTTTACTAGTTGATCCATTGCCAATAGAAAAAAATCTAAGCGCTGATGAACCATGACAGAACGAATACCATTTAAAGCAGCACCTATTGCAACACCGGTCATAGCATTTTCAGATGTTGGCATATCAAAAACACGTTGCGCCCCGAATGCCTCCTTTAAGCCCAGTGTTGTTCCAAAAATTGATTTTGGATCATCAACTCCTAGACCGTATGCCACAACATTTTCATGCTCAGACATAACTTGATGCATGCCCTCATTAATTGCTTGAGCATAGGTCAATATACGCGTCATTTATAACTATCCTCATCTACGGCATAAAGACCTTCAAATGCTTGATTAGACGGGGGGTAAGGTGCATTTTTTGCGAACTCAAATGCTCCATTAATTTGATCATCAATTTGATTTTGCATATTCAAAAGTTCAATTGAATTCAAGAAATTATTTTTCATTAGCTTTTCTGCATAACTCGCTACAGGATCCCTTTTTTTCCAATCCAGAAATTCAGCTTCAGATCTATAGCCTATATTGTTGTCGTAATTTGGCCCGCAATGCTCTCGCCAACGATACGTAGATAACTCCAGAAAATACGGTCCCTTACCAGAACGTACAAAATTAATAGCCTCTTGCGCAGCCTGATAGGATATTTCAACGTCATTTCCATCGGCGAGCCTAGTTGTTACGCCCATTGCAGCAACCATTTCATAAATTTTTCGGCCACTTGGCTGACGTACACTCAGAGGTGAGTAAACGGAATATAAATTATTCTCACAGACGAAGAGCACAGGCAAATTACGAACTATTGAAAAATTAACTGCCTCATAAAATGCACCTTCCTCCGTGCTACCATCTCCAAAAAAAATCACACTAATATTAGTAGACTTCTTAAGTTGCAAAGAAAGTCCCAAGCCTACTCCAATCGGAATTGAATTGCCAACAATTGCAGTACTCCCAACAAATCCAGCTGGGAGATCGATTAAATGCATAGAGCCGCCCCGACCTTTTGAGCAACCAGCTGCTTTGCCATATATCTCAGCAAGCATCGCTTTTAAGTTACCACCTTTTGCCAAATAATGTGCATGCGCCCTATGAGTACTAATAGCAAGATCTGTAGTTCTAAGAGCCATGCCAACTCCAATGGCTGCCGCCTCTTGTCCGATTGACAGGTGGGTTGGGCAACGCATTTGCCCTTGCGAGTAGCGATCGGCAATTCCCTCCTCCACCCTGCGAACAAACTCCATTCCACGCAACAACTTAAGAGAGAGCTCTTTATTGAAAATCACGGCATAAACCAATAGTAATCGCCTTGATAGCCCGCCTCCTTAAAGAGCGCCCTCCATTCATCCACGTGCAGAATTGTTTTGGCGGTCAAATTCCAAGCAAGCATTCGCTCTTTTTCAGCCTCATCCCTATAAGCATCAACAGTAATAAAGCTACCCTTTCGTGACACCCGATCAATTTCTCGCAGGGCCTTAATAAGTTCATCGCCCTCCAGATTATGAATGGTGGTGATAGAAATCGCCACATCAAACGACTTATCTGGAAACGGCAGCTCAACAGCTGAGGCGATCTGAACATTGGGCCTCATATCCTCAATTGAATTCTCAATCGCATAATTTGATACATCAATCCCTTTGACTGTAATACCCGGAATTAATTGTGCAAAGTCATGCAACATAAATCCTTTAGCACATCCAATATCTAAAACGGAGCTTTCAGAATTTAGATTCCAATGATGCTGAAATGTAGGAATAACTGGTTGCCAAAAACACGGATGATAGTTAAAACCGCCATACCCATGGGAGCGATCACCATCAAAAAACTCTTTCTCAAATTTACGCGCTAAAGCTCTATCTTGCTCTGTTTTCGAGGTGCCACGCTCCTCTACATTACGTTTAGATTTAGGATACAAAGCCATTAAATTGATTTCTTGACCCATCATTTACCTTCACTGAAAAATTTTTTTATCACATTAATAATATATTCGATCTCAACATCTGTTAACTCTGGGTATATCGGAAGGCTTATCATCGATAAGGCATAACGCTCAGCATTAGGAAATGCTCCTTTTGAATAACCAAGATCTTTAGCCGCCTCCTGCAAATGGATTGGGATCGGATAATGAATTCGAGTATCAACTCCATGGTCTTTTAAAAACTGCATCAGCTCATCACGATACTCAGTGCGAATAACAAAATTATGATAGACGCACTCCTCCCAATCTTGATCTACAGGCACTTCCACAAAGTCCTTAATTCCATTTCGATATAGAGAAGCAATCTCGCGACATCTGTAATTCCATGCATCCAGTCGCTTTAATTTAATGCTAGCAAATGCAGCTTGCATTGCATCAAGGCGAGAATTAAAACCCCAAATCTCACATTCATCGCGATTTTTTAGGCCGTGATTTCGCAGCTTCCTTAATGTCGCATTCAGACTTGAATCATTTGTAGTTATAAGGCCGCCGTCACCATAAACACCCAGATTTTTAAGTGGGTGGAGACTAAAACCTGCAGCTAATCCAAGTGAGCCAACTCGCCTGCCTTTGTATTTAGCGCCGATTGCTTGTGCAGCATCCTCTAGAACGAAAAAATTATGCTTTTGTGCTAAGGCATTAATTTCGTCCATTGGTGCTGGCCTGCCAGTCAGATGAACCGGAATTACTGCTCGCGTGCGTGCAGTAATTGCTGGACCAAGATTTTCTTCATGCAAATTCAAGTCTTTGCCAACATCAACCAAAACCGGTTTTGCACCTGTAGCAGCAATCACCCATGCTGAGGCAATAAATGAGTTGGTAGCAGTAATAACCTCATCACCAGGACCAATACCCATTGCCTTTAGCACAAGAAAGAGAGCGTCGGAACCATCTGCTACACCAATAGCAAATGAGGTTTCGCAAAACTTCGCTGCGGCAGACTCAAACTCTTCAAGCCTATCACCCATAATGTAAGAGCCGCTCCGACCTACCTCTGTAAATGCTTGGGTTAATTCCACCTCAAGCTCAGTAAATTGCTTTGCCAAATTCACGAATGGAATATTCATACTAAGCATAAAATGTCTTAATCAATTGAATCACGTAATCTTGCTGTTCACGTGTAATAAATTCATGCACTGGCAAAGATAATGTTTTTGCTGAAATACTCTCGGTCACGGGAAAGTCGCCGAGCCTATGATTTAAAAAGCGGGCTGCTGGCTGAAGGTGCATTGGCAATGGATAATGCGCCTTTGCATCAATTCCATTTTCAATTAAATATGCTTGCAAGTCATCCCTCTTTTCACACATTATGGAATATATATGGAATACCTGATCAATATCCTCCTCTCGGTGCGGAACTTTAATTTGACTAACTTTAACTAGATTTTCATCATAGTAATGAGAGTTGCTTATCCTTGATTGAGTGATGTGATTAATTTTATTTAACAAATGACGAGCTACAACCGCTTGCACAGTGTCCAAACGAGAGTTATATGCAAAAATACGGCACTCGTCCCTACCCACCAGCCCATGATTTCTTAACAAGCGCAACTGGTCCGCCAGTGCATCATCATTTGTAGTAATGATGCCTCCATCACCCCATACATTTAAATTTTTGAGCGGGTGAAAGCTAAAACATGAAATAGTTCCAAGACTCCCAGATAAACGTCCTTTATATTTTGCATTAATTGCGTGGCAAGCATCACTGATTACTGGAATTTTATATTTTTTTCCCAGCGCCTCAATAACCTCCATATCACAGGGCTTCCCTGACCAATGAACCGGCATGATCGCCTTTGTATTAGAAGTTATCTTAGATTCAATTTGTGAAGCATTTATGTTGTAATCCCAGCCAGCGTCACAAAAAACAGGCTTTGCACCTGCAGTCACAATTGCTCCAATCGTGGCATAAAAGGTAAAAGGTGTAGTGATTACCTCATCCCCCTTTTCGACGCCAATTGCTTTCAAACTCAAAAAAAGTGCGTCGGTTCCACTTCCAACCCCAATTGCGTGCTTCGCTCCAGAAAATGCCGCGTATTCAATTTCAAGCTTATCAACTTCAGCACCAAGCGTAAAGTCGCCTCTAACTACAACCTCTCGTATTTTTTTCCAAATCTCTTCATGATCAGAAAATTGCTGAGTCAAATAATTATGGTTAATGCCAAGCTGATTTGTTTTGCGATACTGCTCTGGTAAAAAATTATTAATGGTCATTTTATTATCCCTTATACCTTATGGATGTATTCCAATTGCGAGTCTCGAATCTCATCCAAATAAGTCTTAATCCATTGAATAGTTTCATCCACCCCCCCCTCAAATGAGTACTTCTCACTCCAGCCCAACTCTGTTCGAGCTTTACTTGAATCCATGAGATAGGCCTGATCTTTTGCAGGTCTATCTGGAGCGATTTCCACCACTGAAGAAAAATCAACATTCAGACGCTGACAAATTAGCTCTACAACTTCGCGAATACTGTAAAAATTTTCAGACGAAAAATGATAAACTTCTCCTGGAGATGCCATGCTTGCAGTCCCAATGATTCCATCAGCAACATCTGAACCGTGGATAAACGCCCTTATGGATGTGCCGCCTCCATGTAACTGCAGTTTTTTCCCAAGCAATGCACTGATAATAGTGCGCGGAACAATTCGATAAAGCTGTTGCCCGGGTCCATAAAAATTTGCAAATCTTGTAAAAATTACAGGGAATTGATACTGCTGATGAAATGCTCTTAAACTCATATCAATCGCAGCATGTGAAACTGCATATGGAGTACTTGGATTAAATTGCCAAGTCTCTTTTAATAGACTCTTCTGACTGCCATAAACCTCCGGGGTAGAAATTCGTATGTATCTTTTCAACCACTTGGCCTGGCGCAATAAATTATGGAAGCGTACTTTAGACACGATATTAGTTTGATACCACTGCTCCGGGTGAATCCAACTCTCAGCCACCATTCCCTGGCCAGCAAAATCGGCAATCACATCGGGCCGAAAATCATCTAACGCCTCAAAAATTTCCGGCAAAGATTGATTAAGGTCGGCACAAATAAACCGATAATTCCCTTTGGAATGGATATTTTTATAGGGCAAGAATATATTTGAACTTTCCGGGGATCGATTGATGCCGATGACTTGCTTATTACCCATTAGTAACTTGGCAACTAGAGAGGCGCCGGCATATGAGTTGCTGCCTATTACCGCAAAACGTTCAAATTCCATTGTTTTTTTCTTCATTCAACGTAATGGGGTGCTCATTTAGAGTAGCCATAGAGATATTGCATAAGCATATGGCCAACAATCAATTGCAAATCCTCTGAAATCTGCATGTCATTAACAGGGAAATGAATGGGGACATCAGCTAACTCCTTGCAACTTCCACCGGAAAATCCTAGGATGGCATAAGACTTGACGCCAATTAATTTTGCTTGCTCAATTACTCGCACAATGTTAGGTGAATTACCACTTCCGCTTAGCGCTATCAATAAATCACCTGGTTGAGCCTGAACTGCAAGCTGCTCAGAAAAAATTGATTCATACCCTACATCATTTGCCAAGCAAGTCATTACTGCTGAATTTGCCGAAAGAGCGTGAACCCTTAATCCTCCGCCTGTCTTTTTTGCAACACCATACAAAAAATCATTAGCCAGATGAATGGCGTTGCCAGCGCTACCGCCATTACCGCAAAAAAATACTTGGCGTTTTTCTTGCCAACAGACAAACATGTCTTGCGCTAACAAATCGACATTAGACCAGTCAGAGCTAGCAAGCACTTCTTGTAATCTTAAAGAGTAATCAATAATTAGATCTTTTGCAGATGAGTTTTTCATACTCAAGCCACCTTTGTTAAAACAGTTTTTTCCATCCAGCGCAAGTTATAAAAATGATCTTCATCTTTGAGGATACCCGCGTGATACTGCTCAATCATTTCACGTATGGCGCCCTCAACCGTTTTCTTTGGTCTATACCCTGTAGCTAACAACTTATCCGAATTAATACGATACGACCGAGGATCATTAGATTTAGTAATTGCTATCTCCACCGGTATGAATTTGGTAACTAATCTAGCAATATCCATAATTGAGATATTTTCAAAACCAGCGTTATAAACTCCAGTTACCTCAGGGTGGTCAATCAAATGTAAATACACATCAGTAATATCATCAATATGAATATTAGGGCGTACCTGATCCCCGCCAAATACCGTAATCTTTCCCTTCGATATAGCTTGCATAGTCAACAAGTTAACCGAAACATCCAAACGCATACGAGGTGAATATCCACATACAGTCGCCGGACGCACAATTTGAACTACCATGTCATTTTGATAACTCAATAAAACACGTTCACCCACCATCTTAGTCTTGTTGTATTCCGAAATTGGCTTAAGCTCTAAATCTTCGGTCACTTGAGCCTCTATCTTTACACCATATACACTGCCTGAAGAGGCATAAATAAACCGCTTGACCCCCACTCGCCTAGCCTTATCGGCCAACTGCATAGTCGCTAACGCGCTAACCTCCCAAGTTAGTTTAGGATTTAAATCGCCGCATGGGTCGTTTGCAATGGAGGAAAGATGAATAATGCAATCTACACCCTCCAATGGAAGCGAATCTATATCACGCACATCACCCTTAACCACCGTTAAACTTTTGTGGGGCGCAAGAAAATTACCAAACCATTGCAAATCAAAGGCAATCACTTTATAGCCTCTTTTCAGAAGTTTTGGAACCAAAACATGGCCTTTATATCCACAAGCACCAGTAACCAGAATTTTCATACAATGTCCGCCTAAATTAATATTTTATTGAAAAACCTATACCTCGTAGGGTAATCCCCCCATTAACCACCGCTCTCAGAAGTAGGATTCATTAAGCAACCATG
>VFQS010000909.1_pt1 | contig 29321 bp, 29 predicted proteins | sample 3512361 | NCBI WGS metagenome assembly VFQS01 (sample SAMN10412375, study PRJNA504923) | tailings metagenome | isolation source: Relicate 1 Philex TSF3 active mining | place: Philippines
TGTTCGTACATCGTCAATCCCCAAGTTCGGTGTATGGATCGCTGAGACTGTCGAGATCCGAACGAAGCTCGTCGAAGTCAATCGGCTCGGCGCCGCGGAATGTCGCGAGTGCGACTTCGGTCTGAACACTTCGCGGTCTGACCAGCGGGCGTAACTCGGCGATCGGGCGACCATTGGAGGTGACCACGAACGACTCACCATTTTCGACTCGCTTCATGATCGACCCACTGTCGTTGCGAAGCTCGCGTTGGCTAATTGTGGTGGCCACGGGCCGAGTGTAGCACGGTGTGCTACAGGAACTCCCGGGAGAGGACTGCAACATCTCATATTCCCGATGTGTACCCGCCGCGATTCATCCGGTCGTCAGGACCAGCATGAAGATGTTGACGCTACGACAGCTTGAGGAAGAGCTTCTCTACTTCTTCTACCGAGTAGCCGGCTTTGGCTGACTTGCGGGGATTCTCCATGCATGAGGACAGGCCTGATGCGAGCAGCTTGAATCCCACTTGGTCGAGCGCCTTGGACGCTGCAGCCAATTGGGTGACGATGTCGCGGCAGTCGCGATCCTCATTGAGCATCGCTTGGAGTCCGCGGATCTGTCCTTCGATGCGGCGGAGGCGGGTGTGGAGTTCACCCTTGACGTCAGCGGAGAGTTCCATACCTATTTCTTCAGCCAGGAGAACATGGACTTCTTCTCGCCAGCGGGGGCGGATGCGCATTGGCACCGCTCGGCCTGCGGGATGTGTCCGAGGACTTGTTCGACGTGGGCTCCGCAACCAGCCCAAGTGGGTCGCTTGCAACGGTTACATTCAACTTGTCTGCACATACCCCCTAGGGTATCATGGAGACATGACGACGTCAAACCTGATCTTCAAGCAGTACTACCTCGGGTGTCTTTCACAGGCGAGCTATCTCATCGGGGATCGTTCGACTGGCAGGGCGGTGGTGGTCGATCCGCTACGCGATATCGAGCAGTACCTTGCAGACGCTCGTGAGATGAGCCTGGCGATCGAGGCGGTGTTCGAGACGCACTTTCATGCGGACTTCCTCTCGGGCCATCTGGAGCTTGCGAAGGAAACCGGCGCACAGATCGTCTACGGCGCCGCAGCGGCTGATCGCGTCGGTTTTCCGATTCGGGCGATGCATGACGGTGAACATCTCTCGCTCGGTGGAGTCGACCTCGAGGTGTTGTCGACTCCCGGGCACACGCCTGAGTCGATCTGCATAGTCGTTCGAGAAGATGGACCGAATGGCGTGCCGTATGGGGTGTTGACCGGAGACACCTTGTTCATCGGTGACGTGGGACGTCCCGACCTGTTGTCCAGTGTCGGCGTCACGGCGAACGATCTCGGTCGTCAGTTGTACTCCTCGCTGCATAACAAGTTGATGGTGCTGCCTGATGCGACCAAGGTCTACCCGGCGCACGGTGCAGGTTCTGCCTGTGGCAAGAACCTCTCAACCGAGACGGTGTCCACGATCGGCGAGCAGCGACGCACGAACTACGCACTGGCTCCGATGACGGTGGAACAGTTTGTCGAGGCCGTCACGCAGGGTCAAAGCGCGGCCCCGATGTATTTCATGTTCGCGGCCAATCGCAACAGGGAAGCACACGACTTGCTGCCGAACGACGTCACTGTTGCTTCGCTCACGATGGAAGAGCTTCTTGCGCGGATGGACGACGGGGCGGTGGTCATCGACACGCGCGAGGGTGCGGACTTCGCACTCGGCCACGTGCGTGGGTCGATCAACGTCGGGCTGAGTGGTCGTTTCGCTGAATACGTCGGCCAAGTCGTCAAACCCGGCACTCCGATCGTGCTCATCGGCGACGAGGACACGAGCCGCGAAGCAACGATCCGTCTCGCTCGAATCGGGTTCGACACCGTCGTTGGTGCGCTCGAGTCGCCGCTTGCAAGTTTCCTGCGGCGCCAAGACGTGATCGAGCAGTCCTCGCGTCTCACCTTCGATTCCTTCGCAGAGCGAATCGCCTCCGTGCGCGAGGTCGTCACCGTGGACGTTCGCAATCCGGGTGAAGTCGAACTCGGCACGGTGCCGGGTTCACGCAACATTCCGATCGCTCAGTTGTTCGATCGCGCCAACGAACTCGACCGTGGCGCACCGATCGTCGTGTTCTGTGCGGGCGGCTATCGCTCGATGATCGCAGCCAGCCTGCTGCGTTCAAAGGGATTCACCGACGTCTCCGATGTGATCGGCGGCTACGGCGCGTGGGCCGACAAAAACTTGCCCGCGACACTCCCGGCGATCACGGTCGACGATCTGGCCGCGCAGCGTGACGCGTTCGTCGTCGTGGACGTGCGCGAAGATGATGAATGGGAACAGGGCCATCTCGAAGGGTCGCTGCACATTCCGATGGCGAACCTGCCGGCGAGGCGAGGCGAGATTCCGATGACTGGTCGCATCGCATGTCTGTGTCGCAGTGGTAATCGTTCGGCGAAGGTGACGGCGTGGTTGCTCGCCAATGGTTTTGACGCGTGCAACGTGACCGGCGGAACGCTCGCCTGGGACGAGCGCGGCTTTCCCTTCGTCATCGGCGCGCAGGCCTAGCCCCATACGGGGTATTCCCGATTCGGGGGTGACCCCGGGAGTACCGTTGGTTCATGGCATCCAAGCCCCGAAAGGGCTCCGTTTCGTCGCGCCCTAAGTCGGCCGCACCTCGTCCTCGCGTCGTGCGCTCGCACGGCTTGGATGACGACCTCGACGAGATCCAGGACTATCGCCGGGAGCGGCGCCCATCACTCATCAAGACGGTGATCGCCGGGCGGGAGCACGAGTTCGGCGGGATCGCCCTCGTGTGCCTCGGAATCGTGCTTCTCCTGTCCATCTATCTCCATGTGGCTGGGCCCCTCGGCCGCGGCTTGGACACGATGTTCGCCTTCTTCCTCGGTCTCGGGCGCTTCATCGCCCCGATCGGATTCGTTGCTGGTGGCATCGCTCTCATGAAGCGGGCCACGCTCGAGCATCGCATTCGTGTCACCTTTGGGATCGTCACGCTGATCGTTGCTGAGCTGTCGATCGCACACGTCTTGATCGCCACGACCGACGTCTCGTCGCTGCGTAACGCTGGCGGAGCGATCGGTTGGCTACTTGGTGCACCGCTCAGTCGGATGACGACCGACGTCGTGAGCGTGCTCATCTTGCTCACCGTGATGTTCTGCGCGGTGCTGTTGATCACCGGCAACAACCCCGTCGAGTTGTATCGACGAATCTCTGCGTGGGCCAATGGTGTGTCGGCGAGCGCACGCCGTGTGTCCCGTAATGACGAGGCCGACGAGTCGGAGTTTGAAGACGACGATCGTCGTGGACCAGAGTTCTACGACATCTCACTCGATGAGGAGTTCGGCTCTCGTCACGAGGAAGCAGAGGAGCGTCCGCGTCGCGAGCGCAAGAAGCGCAAGGAGCGCCGCGAAGCTCCGGCTCCGAGTCCCGCTCCGTCGCTCAACCCGACCGCAAAGCAGGTGTTGAAGGCCGAGCCACAACAGATGCCGCTCGGTCCCGGTGCCCAGCCGAGCGTGTGGAGTCTGCCGAATCTCGATCTGCTCACCGTCACGCGACATGAAAAGGCCGATGAGCGACTCGTGCGTGATCGTGGTGAATTGCTCGTCAACGCGCTCAAGGAACACAACGTCGAGACCGAACTCGTCGGTTACACGCGCGGACCGACGGTCACTCGTTACGAGTTGTCCCTTGGCGGTGGCGTGAAGGTCGCCAAGGTGACCTCGTTGTCGAAGGACATCGCCTACACGATGGCCGCAACCGACGTGCGCATCCTGGCGCCGATCCCGGGCAAGTCCGCCATCGGAATCGAAGTGCCGAACGCACAGCGCGAACTCGTCTCGCTCGGTGACTTGATGGTGTCGTCCGAAGCGCGCTCCGCGATGCACCCACTCGACGTCGGTGTCGGCAAGGACATCGCCGGCCGCTCGGTGTTCCTGAACATCTCCACGACTCCACACATGTTGATTGCCGGTACGACCGGCGCAGGTAAGTCGAGTGCGATCAATTGCATCATCACCTCGATCCTGATGCGCTCGACGCCGGACCAAGTGCGCCTCATCTTGATCGACCCGAAGCAGGTCGAGATGGCGCAGTACGCACGACTGCCACACCTCTTGACTCCACCGGTGACGAACCCCAAGAAGGCCGCGAATGCACTCGGCTGGGCGGTGAAGGAAATGGAGCGTCGCTACGACTTGCTCGTCGAGGCCGGCTTCCGTGACATCGTCGGGTACAACGCCGCCTACGACCGTGGTGACCTGAACGAAGAGTCCGTCGAAGGCAGCCAGTTCGCCCGCATGCCCTACATCCTCGTCGTCGTGGATGAGTTGAACGACCTCATGATGGTGGCTGCGCGAGACGTGGAGGAGTGCATCACCCGTATCGCCCAGAAGGCGCGCGCGGTCGGCATCCACCTCATCGTGGCGACGCAGCGTCCGAGCGTGAACGTCATCACCGGCGTGATCAAGGCGAACATCCCTGCACGCATGGCGTTTGCCGTGTCGTCGCTGACCGACAGCCGAGTGATCTTGGACCAACCTGGCGCGGAGAAGTTGATCGGTAAGGGCGACATGCTCATGCTCCCTGGCAACACCTCCGTCGCCCAGCGCGTGCAGTCTGCGTGGGTGGACGAGGGCGAAGTTCGCAAGGTCGTCGGACACTGGCGTCGCCAGGCCCCCGAGGTCGTGTACGTCTCCGGTGTCGATGGTGAGCAGTCGAGCGGAAGCGCTGAGGGTCTCATCGGCGGCACGACGGGTGATTCGGATGACGACGAGCTCTTGCGTCAGGCGATGGATCTCGTGGTGCGCACTCGTCAGGGTTCGACCTCGATGCTGCAGCGCAAGTTGAAGGTCGGCTTTGCCCGCGCGGGTCGTCTCATGGACCTGCTTGAGTCACGCGGTGTCGTCGGCCCGAGCGAAGGCTCCAAGCCGCGCGAAGTGCTCATGTCGATCGAAGAACTCGAAGCGCTCCAGCAAGCCAGTTAAGACGACCTCGCCCCACCGCCTACAGTGCGGTCATGGCTGAATTCACCGAGGTTGCCGCAGGTCTCAAGTTTCCCGAAGGTCCAATCGCTCGTCCCGATGGCTCGATCGTGCTCGTCGAGATGTTCGGCAAGCGCATCACACGTATCGCGCCAGACGGATCGACGTCCACGATCGCCGACGTGCCCGGTGGCCCGAACGGCATCGCGTACGGTCCCGATGGCGCGCTCTACATCTGTAACAACGGAGGTTCATTCACCGAGGTCGACTTCCTCGGTCTCACGTTCCCGGGTCCGTTCACTCCCGAGAACTACATCGGTGGTCGCATCCAGCGTCTCGATCCGGTGACCGGTGAGTTGCGCGATCTGTACACCGAATGCAATGGCAATCCGTTGCGTGGACCGAACGACATCGTCTTCGACCAAGCAGGCGGCATGTGGTTCACCGATCACGGCATTCGCCATGGTCGCAGCGCAGACTTGACCGGCATCTACTACGCCAAGATCGACGGGTCGTCGATCACCGAAGTGATCTTCCCGAGTGAGGCACCGAACGGCATCGGACTCTCACCCGATGGCTCGACGTTGTATTGGGCAGAAACGTTCACCGGTCGCGTGCACCAGGCGAAGATCGCCTCGCCGGGAGTGCTCGAGGGGTATTCCTCGCTCGATCCAGCCAACTGTCTCTGTGGCCTGCCTGGTCTTCAACTGCTCGACTCGCTCGCTGTCGACGGCGCGGGCAACGTATGCGTCGCCACGCTCGGATTGCAGGCTGCGGGCGTCACCGTGATCTCGCCAACCGGTGAGATCATCGAACAGGTGCTCACGGGAGATCCACTGACGACGAACGTGTGCTTCGGTGGCCCCGACATGTCGACGGCGTATCTCACGCTCTCTGGCACCGGACGTGTCGTGTCGATGCCGTGGCGACACGGGGGGCTGCGACTCAACTTCAACTGAGCGGCGCGTCACCGTCGCCGCGCAGGTGACAACGGTAGGATTTCTGTGTGGCCCAGCGGTTTTATGTTGAGACGTTGGGCTGTCCGAAGAACGACGTCGATTCCGACAAGATCATCGGGACCTTGCTTGCTGACGGTCTCGTTGCCACCGATGACCCAGGCGCAGCGGACGTCGTCGTCGTCAATACGTGTGCCTTCATCGAGGAGGCACGTCGAGAGTCGATCGACACGGTGCTCGCACTCGCGGAGAGTCGCAAGGACGGTTCCCGCCTGGTCGTCACGGGATGCATGGCCGAGCGGTATGGGGCTGAACTCGCCGAGGCACTGCCAGAAGTCGACCAGGTGGCGGGATTCGGTGTTCCCGTGCAGTTGGGGCGAAAGCCTCTCGCGGTCGGCACGGCGGACGTCCCGAGCTTCGATCTGTTGAACCTGCCGCGACCCAAGTCGATCCATCCGTGGGCGTACGTCAAGATCGCCGAGGGTTGTGACCGCACGTGTGGGTTTTGTGCAATCCCTTCCTTCCGTGGCCCGCAACGCAGTCGAGACATCGCCTCGATCGTCGCCGAAGTCGAGCAGCTGGAGGTCAAGGAGGTGGTCCTCGTCGCCCAGGACCTCGCGAGTTATGGCAAGGATCGCCCGGGTGATCTCGGAGCGGGTTCGATCATGCGACTGGTCAATGAAGTCGCCGCACGGGTCGAGCGCACACGCTTGTTGTATCTCTATCCGAGCGATCTCTCCGATTCGTTGATCGAAGCCATCCTTGCGACCAACGTCGCGTACTTCGACCTGTCGCTTCAACACGTGTCCAAGGAACACCTGCGTCGGATGCGCCGCTGGGGCGACGGGGAGCGATTCTTGAAGCGCATCGCCGACATACGTGAACGTGAACCCCAAGCAGCGTTCCGCAGCAACTTCATCGTCGGCTACCCGGGCGAGACCGAGGACGACCACGATCAACTCGTGCGTTTCGTGGAGGAGGCGCAGTTGGACTGGTGCGGGTTCTTCACCTACTCGCGCGAGGAGGGAACCTACGCGGCTGACCTCGAGGGATCGGTGCCTGAGACCTTGATGCAGGAGCGCATCGCCGAGCTTCGCGAGTTGCAGGATTCGATCACCGCTGCCAAGCGAGACGAGTTGATCGGGGAGACGTTGTCAGTGCTTGTGGATGAACGAGGTATCGCCCGCAGTTCGCGCGAGGCCCCGTCGATTGATGGCGTGATTCACGTGAGCCCTACGCTTGAGGTCGCCATGATCGTGGACGTTGAAATCGCCGATGCGCTCGGACCCGATCTCGTGGCCGTCGGTGCACAGATGGAAGGAAGCGATGCCGACTGACTCGAACGCCATCCGCACGTGGGCGAATGCCGTCACGGTCAGCCGACTGCTCGTTTCTCCGTTGTTCTTTGCGATCATCCCGGATTACGCCGGTGGTTCGTGGGCGGCGACGGGGCTGTGGTTCGTCCTCTGCGTGAGCGACGTCGTCGACGGCAACCTCGCACGTCGTCACGGCACGACCAAGAGCGGTGCATTCCTCGACCCACTCGCCGACAAGGTCGCGGTCCTCGGGTCGATGTTCGTGCTCGTCGAGCGCGGGATGTTCTCCGGACTGTTCGCCTGGTTCGTCGGCATCATCGCCGCGCGTGAGATCGCCATCAGTCTGTATCGCGTGTTTGCCGGAGCAAAGGGCGTGAGCATGCCCGCGAGCCGCACAGCAAAGATCAAGACGCTCAGCCAGCAGGTTGCGGTCGGTTTCGCGGTCTTGCCGTGGACCGCGACCGACGCCCCGATCACGTGGAAGGTGTCGCTGTGGGTCGCCGTTGGCCTCACGATCCTTTCTGGTGTGCAGTACGGCCTGCGTGCGGTGACGAACAAGGTCGGCTGACGTGCGCTGCGACGTCGTAGCCGTCGGCACCGAGCTGCTCCTCGGCCAGATCGTCGACACGAACTCTGCGTGGCTCGGTGAGCAGATGGCGATGGCCGGAATCAATTCCTGCGTGCAAGTGAAGGTCGGTGACAACTTGCCGCGCATGGTCAAGGCAATCCGCGAAACCCTTGCCGATGCCGACGCGCTCGTCGTGTGCGGAGGTCTCGGTCCGACGCACGACGACATTACCCGCGAGGCCATTGCCGAGGTGATGGGGACGACCCTCGAGTTCGACGACGAAGTCGGAATGGTGATCGCCGAGATGTTCGCTTCACGCAACCGACGGATGCCCGAGATCAACATGCGCCAGGCGATGGTGCCGAAGGGCGCAACCGTGATCCCACAGCGCCGTGGTACGGCACCCGGACTCATCTGTCCCGTCGGCGACAAGGTGATTTACGTCGTGCCGGGAGTTCCCTTCGAGCTCTACGAAATGTTCGAACGTGCAATCCTGCCCGACCTCCTCGCACGCAGTGGTTCTCAGTCGATCATCGCCAGTCGGACACTGCGCACGTGGGGCGAGAGTGAAAGTGGACTGAATGAGCGCCTGCATGACCTCATCGCGGAACTCGATCGTGTCGGCAATCCGACGCTTGCGTTCCTCGCCAGCGGCTGGGAGGGCATCAAGGTGCGGCTCACGGCGAAGGCCGACTCGAACGAGGCAGTTCGCGATCTCCTCGATGTCTGGGACGAACGTGTTCGTGGAGTCGTTGGCGACGTCGTCTTCGGTATTGACGCCGACACGATGGAATCAGTCGTCTTGGATCAGATGCGCTCACTCGGACTGTCACTTGGACTTGCCGAGTCCGTCACGGGAGGTCTCGTTGCGGGGAGGCTCACCAACGTTCCCGGCTCGAGCGATGTGTTGCGCGGATCGATCGTGTCCTATGCGAGTGAGGTCAAGTTCGACGTCCTCGGGGTCACGCCTGGTCCCGTGGTCAACGAGTCGACGGCAGTCGAGATGGCAGTTGGAGCGAAGCGGGTACTCGGCTCCGATGTGGGTCTTGCACTGACCGGTGTGGCCGGTCCGGCCGAGCAAGACGGCGTGAAGCCCGGAACGTTGTGTGTGGGGCTGGCAATGCCCGATGGTTCGACGCAGTCGCGCACGCTCCAGTTGCCCGGGGTGAGAGATCAGATGCGTCAGCTGAGCGTGATCAGTGCGCTCGATTTCCTGCGGCGAGCACTTTCCGACAAATGAAAAAGCCCCGGGTTTCCCCGGGGCTTTTTCGACATTCGAGTCGCACTAGGCGGCGCGATAGCCCTCTGACTCGCTGCGGGCGAGTGCGATCGACATGATCACGAGACCGTAAGCGGCCTTGGCGAGCACGTCAGATGCCGAGTAGCCGACCTGGATGACGGTGGCTGCTTCTTCGACGCTGAGGCCGATCTGCTTTGCCAACCAGCTCTTCTCATCACCGAGGATGTAGAAGATCGGGTAGATGCCCCAGGTGAACAGCAGCAAGTAGCGAACGTTGTTCAGCTTCTTGCCGACTTCGCCAGCCTGGCTCTTCAGTGCCTTGCCGACTTCACCTGCGAACAACTCGTACAGCACGTACAGCATGAAGAGACCAGAGATGGCTCCCCAGACGGTGCGCTCGGTCGAGCCGTGGGCTGCAACTTCGCCCGGGTAGCCCGTGGCGATCATCAGCAATGCGCCAACGATGAGTCGTGGCGTCACCTTCTTGGCGACGGCCTTCGACACGCCCGAGACGACGACGAGCTCTGCGACGAGGAGCGGCACGGTGAGCAGCCAGTCCGCGTAGCGGTAGCCCTCGTTCCAAGTGCCCTCGGCAAAGTTCGTAAACATACGCCAGTAGTGATAGGCGGCGATACCGCAGATCATGGCTGACATCGTCACCGCGCTGCGATAGGCGGGGGCGACGCGATTGCGTGAGACCAAGAAGTACACGAACGCAATTCCCAAGGTCGCCGTGGCGAACGAGAGTGCGTTGTATACGAGGTCGTGGTTACTGGTAACCAGTCCTGTCATTTCTTCCATTGAGTCGATGTTCCTCCAACTCGGGCCCCGAAGCCGGGAGGTCTCGTAGTAGGCCCTCATCCAGCCTGATACATCCGTCACAGGTTTGTATCTCTGAACCAGTTACAGAGTTATGACAATCTGATGACGACGGGCACTACATCGCCAGCGTCAGACCCCCGTCGACCACCAGGATCTGGCCCGTGGCATACGTGTTGCGCAGCAGGGCCAAGGTTGCCTCGGCGCAGTCCTGGGGCGTTGCCGAACGGTGGAGCGGGGCGATCGCCCGTACCCCGTCGTGCTGGTTCTGCCAGTCCTTGGTCCACGGGGTCTCCACGAGTCCAGGGGCAACGGCGTTGAAGCGCACCGGTGAGTGGGACTTGGCCAAGAGCAAGGTCATGTGGTTGAGGGCAGCCTTCGACATCGCATAGGCGATCGAGCTCCCCACCGGGCGCACGCCGGCAATCGAGGTGATGGTCACCACGTTTCCCGCATCGCTCTTCTTCAGGTGTTCGAGGGCGTACTTGGTCAGCATCCACGTTCCGGTCACGTTGACGTCGAAGGTCTTGTCGAAGATCTCGTCGGTGAGGGCATCCAAGTTGCGATGGTCGACGAGCGTCGTCCAACCAGCGTTGTTGATCAGAATGTCGAGACGTCCAAAGTGACTGATCGTCTCATCAATCAATCGTTGACCGGCCTGTTTGTCGGCGATGTCGGCCTGGATGTAGGTCGCATTCGATCCAATCTCTGATGCGACACGCTTTCCTGCTTCGACCGAGGTCGCCGAGTTGACGACGACGTGTGCACCGAGGGCACCGAGGCTCTTGGCGATCGCCTCGCCAATTCCGCTCGATGATCCGGTGACGACGGCGACTCGATCGGTGAACTCTGCCATGGTTTCCTCCTAGGCGGTGACGCGAGTAAGTGGTGCGGTGAGACAGGTCGGGCCGCCGTCACCTTTCACGGCGACATTCGCGCCGTTGAACACATTGACCTCGACGCCAGCTTCGCGGAGCGCCGCTTCGATTTCAGGGTTGCCTGCTGCCAGCACGACGACGTTGGGCTTGATGGTCAAAATGTTCGCGCCCTGTGTCAGCATTTCCCGCTCGCTCACGGGAATCCAGCGAATGCCGCGCGATTCGAGGAACTGCAACAACCTTACGGGCGCGAGTGGTTCGTAGACGACTGCGAGGTCGTGAGCGATTGGGGAGAGCACTGACATGAGGTGCAAGACCGCGCCGGGACCCTCGTAGTGCGGCAGGTCGAAGGAAAGTACGTCGACGCCGTGGGGCGTGAGCAGGTCGCGAATCTGGTCGATGCCGGCTTGGTTGGTGCGATAGCCATGGCCGATGAGGAGCGTCTTGGCGTCTAGCCACACCTTGTCGCCGCCGTCTGCAACACCAGGTGCGCTGAGTTGTCCGAGGATCGGCACTCCGAGTCGCTCGAGGTCCTTGCGGAAATGTGCAGGCTCGGGGGAACGGATTGGCTTGGCCATGTTGAGCAAGATCGCCCCGTGTGGAGTCATGATCATCGGGTCGTGCATGTACACCGCATCGACGAGGCCATCGATCGGTGCAGCGACCTCGACCACGCAGCCGAGTGACGTGAGGAGTGCGACGAATTCATCGTGTTCGCGCAGCAGTGCTTCGAGATCCGGCATTCGCCAGTGGCCGTCCTCGACGAAGTTTCCCGTCGTCGTTGGTGTGCGCACGAGGACGCGAGTGAGACGCGAGACCATGTCGGGAGTTCCCCACTGAGGCGAAGTATGGCTCGTCGACATCGCGTGCCAGCCTAGGCTTTGTCCATGACTCCCCGTCGTGGTGCTGCGTACTTCGTCCTGCTCGGGATGGTCCTTGCAGCGTGCTCGATGGACTCGACGCCGTCGGGTTCGGCTGATTCGGTGGTGACGACGGTGGTGGAGACGACCGTCGCTGAAGTTGAAGATACGTCGGTGCCGACGACAATCGAGACCACGACGACCACGACCGTCCCCGAAGTCGATCTCCAGTGTGTGACCCTGCTCAAGTGTCAGTTCGCCAACCTCGTCGGCGTGGACTTCTCGCTCCTCAAACTGGAGTTCACCGACTTCAGCGTGGCGGATCTTTCGGGTGCGTCACTCGTGCGAGCAAACTTGAAGCAGACGGTGCTGATTCGTACCAACCTCACGAATGCCGACTTGACCGGTGCGAACCTCACGGGAGCAAACCTGACCGGCGCATTGATTACTGGTGCCAATTTCACGAACGCGATCATGACGAATGCCGTCATTTGTGGAATCGACCCGACGACTGCGGTCGGGATCACCGACAAGCAGCTCGCCGACGCCCAGATGTTCCGCGACAAGGGCAATCGTTACTGTCCATGATCGTCCAGCGCGCAGCGGACCGCCCCGGTGTTCCGTGGCGCAATGGTCTCGGTGTCCAATACGAGATCACAGCTGATGGTCCGTTGCCGGATGGGTGGGGGTGGAGGCTGTCGACCGCCGACATCACGACCGATGTTCCGTTCTCAGTCTTTCCAGGTGTCAATCGGTTCTTTTGTGTCGGTGTGGGGAATGGTGTCGTCCTCACCATCGATGGGGTCGAGCATCGATGCGGTCCCCATTCGGTGACGTATTTCAGGGGTGATGCTCAGGTGGCTGCGCGTCTGATCGATGGGCCGATGAAGGCGATCAACCTGATGGTCCGCGATGGAGCGCCGCATCGCGGGTATCACGTAGCGCTCGAAGGCTCGACCGTGCAGGCCATCGCGGTTGTTGCATTCGTTGGTGGCGCAGAGATTCGCCTCGACTCCGAGGTTCACGAACTCCACGATCTTGACGCGCTGGTAGGTGGTCAAGTGGCGACGGTCGAGGTGCTTCGCGGCGCCGTCATCGTGGTGTCCTGACGCCACGAGTCGTCAGTCGTTAGGACTACCTATCACTTGTTAGGTGTTCTTGACGAGTGGCTTAGTGCGTAATAAGTCCGCGCAATGGTGTCGGTCACATCGTCCTCGGAGTCAGTACGCATCGTGGTGATGAACGTCCCTCTTCAGTGACTGATCGCGGCACTCGTTGGTCGGTGTCCTTACGGTGGAAACGGAAGGAAGGTCATCGATGAATACCGTCGGCGCAGACAAGGAAACGTTCTTCACGAAGGCAGTGATCGGGCTCATGTTGGCAGCGATCACCGTGTCGTCACTGGTGCTTGGGGTTGTCGCCGTCGTGGCGATGAACGACGGGACCGAGTCTGCGAGCGGTGAATCCGCCGGTGCGACGGTCGTCCAAGTGCATCTGACCGAATTCGCCATCAGTATGGTTCCTGACACGGTGCCCCCCGGTGACGTGACCTTTCAGGTGATGAATCACGGCTCGGTCGAACACAACTTTTCTCTGCCTGCACTTGGTGCAAAGACGGCGATGTTGAAGCCCGGCGAAGGCGAAGATCTCGTGGTCTCAGGTCTCGAAGCTGGTGATGTGGGTGTGCTCTGTGAAGTCGCTGGTCACGATGCAGCCGGCATGAAGGGCACGTTGCGCGTCGTCGAGGGCGCGACGGTGGCTGCCACTGGCGGCGACACGATGTCTGGGTCGACGATGTCGTGGCAACAGATGGACAAGATGATGGAAGAAGTGGCGATGCGGTTCCCCGACAAGACGCAAGGGACGGGCAACGAAGAGCTCGAGTACACGACGTCACAAGACGGCTACAAAGTCTTCAACCTCGTTGCAAAGATCATTCCGTGGGAGGTCGAAGCGGGCAAGTTCGTCGATGGATGGTCCTACAACGGACTCATCCCCGGCCCGGTCATTCACGTCAATGTTGGCGACAAGGTCCGCTTGGTCTTGAAGAATGAGTTGCCCGAGTCAACGGCACTCCACCTGCATGGAATTCGTGTCCCCAACTCGATGGATGGAGTCGATCCCTACACACAAAAGGCGATCATCCCTGGTGGTGAGTACATCTATGAGTTCACGGCACTCGAGCCGTCCGTTGGCATGTATCACTCGCACCACAACGCCCAGGTGCAGGTTCCGAACGGTCTCGCCGGAGCGCTCCTGATCGGCGACTGGAAGACGCTCGCCATGAAGGCTACGGGCGGTCGAACTGCCGATACCGACGGTCTCGCCGAGCAGGAGAACGTGATGGTGCTGAACGATTCGGGAACGATCGGTTTGTCACTGAATGGCAAGTCATTTCCGGCAACTTCTCCCTATGCGTTGAAGGTTGGGGAGTCGATGGTGGTGCACTACTTCAACGAGGGCAACATGACCCACCCGATGCACCTGCATCAGCCGGCGGGTCTCGTCGTGGCCCACGACGGAAAAGTGCTCGAGAGTCCGTTCTGGGCCGACACGCTCAACGTCGCGCCTGGTGAACGTTGGACCGTCGTCTACACCGCACTTGATCCCGGCGTATGGGCCTGGCACTGTCACATCCTCACGCACGCGGAAACCCCCGAAGGCATGCGGTACATGGTGACGGCACTCATCGTTTCCTGAAGCGCCTCGCTACGGTGAGTGGCGTCACGTCGAAGCGAAGGAGGACAGATGTCGCGCTGGAAGTCGCATCCACACGTCCGCAGTGGTGAGCGTCTCACGCGAGGTGAGCGTGCCGCGGATCGCATGCGCAATGGAATGGGCTCGTGGCCGTTCGTTTTCGTGGCGCTCGTTTTCCTCGCCGCGTGGATGGCGTTCAATCGCGACACCGGTTTCGACCCATATCCATTCATCCTTCTGAATCTCGTCTTGTCGTGCATCGCAGCATTGCAGGGAGCGATCCTGTTGATTGCCGCGAAACGTGCGGATCAGATTTCGGCCGAACTCGCGGTGCACACCTTCGAAATTGACAAGGAGAATCTCGAATTGACGAGAATGATCCACGAGCTCACGATCAAGGTCGAGCAGTTGACGCGTGAAATCCATGATCACGTCGGGGCTTAGGGAGTTAAGCGAACGTCTTAGATTGCGACGTGGCTCGACTCAGTTTTCTTACGATTGAGCTCTGTTCGACGAATCGGAACGATGTTGTCGACTTCGTGTCTGTACCCAAGACGGTTAAAACGTCCTGCGATGAGCAAGTCAATAAGTTGTTTTGAACGAGCATCGATGATGTTTTCCGCCCAACCTGAGTGATCGCGTGGTCGGTATTCTGAGTGAATCGTTGTTGATCGATATCGATTGATCAAGAGTTCTGCGTCGAGCCCAAACCGTTTTGCAAACGTTTGAAGGCTCTGATCCATGTCTTCGTAGTAGAGCACCAGGTCAATTTCTGGCCGTGATGTTCCGTCGGGCTGTGTCACCGACACGAGCCGTTCATTCTTCACGATGATCTCAGGATTGGCGGCGATCCATTCGCCGAACATTGGGAAGGAGTCAGGGCTTGTCGACTGGCGCTTCTTCATGAAGTAGTACGACACGATTCGTTCGTATGGATTACGCGCAATTTCGATCTTGGTGCACCGGTTCCATTCGGCGTGCCCAAGGTGCGACCGGATGTCCTCGGCGGACATGTGATCCTTTTCGATCGAGAACGCCTCGTGACGTGGTCCACGCCTGCGCAGAACGTCGCTTAGGACGTGGCGGGCTTCCGTGCGATGGCGAAGTATCTGGGGAATCAGGCGCCGGAGGGGGAGCCACGAGGTGTGGCGGAGCGCGATGGAGTCGACTGACTTCCCACCGGATTCCCAGGATTCATTGATCGTGATGACGGCCAGTTGACTGAGGAGCGGCGCGATTGCGGCCTCAAAAGAGGACCCCGAAACCTTCAACGTTTTGATGAAGATGAGTCCCAAATGAGGGTCATAAATCATGGAATGAAACTAGTTCACCAGACCTCCATTTTTGGTCACCCAGACGACGCCTCGGTCACGGGGGCTGAAACGGCGGGGTTTTCGGTGGATCCCCAACACGGCACCTCTGCGATGATGGGGCATGGCTCTTCACCAGCAGACCGCTCAATTGCTTGCATTCTTGTCATCTCTAGGAAATCCGCCGTTGTCAGAGCAGAGTGTCGACCAGGCCCGAGCTGGGTACGCCGCGATGCGCACCATCTCCACAGTTGATCTTCCAGAAGTTCGTGACGTCGATGCCGGAGGTATTCCAGCTCGGCTCTATCGCCCAACGCTTGAGCGCACCGGGTTGTGTGTGTACTTCCATGGGGGAGGGTTCGTGATCGGTGACCTCGACTCCCACGATGACGTCTGCCGCAAGTTGGCCGTGGCGTCCGGGCACGCCGTCCTCGCCGTGGACTATCGGCTTGCACCGGAGCATCGCTTTCCTGCCGCGGTAGAAGATGCTTTGGACGCAACTCGCTGGGCTCATGCGCATGCATCGGAGCTCGGAGTTGATCCAGATCGTTTGGCGGTCGCGGGGGATTCAGCCGGTGGCAACTTGGCGGCCGTCGTCGCGTTGTTTGGCGGCGTCAAACTCAAGTTCCAGTTGTTGATCTACCCGGTGACTGACGCACAGTCGAACACGCAGAGTTATGTCGACAACGCCAACGGCTACTTCCTCACCGCGGACTCGATGCGCTGGTTCTTCCAGCACTACACCAACGGTGATCATTCGGTGATCGGCGATGCTCGATTGTCGCCACTTCGGGCCGGTGATGCCGAGTTGGCTGCGACTCCACCCGCGGCGGTCATCACGGCCGAGTATGACCCCCTCCGAGATGAAGGCGAGCAATACGCCGCGCGTCTCGCTGCGCTCGGTGTGCCGACGTCCCTGACGCGATTCCACGGCCAAATTCATGCATTCTTTTCGATGTCGGAATTACTGGACGACGGTGCGGCCGCAATTGCACTCGCCGGCGCACACCTCGCCAAGAATCTGAAGGCGAACTGACATGGTCGGCAAAGCAGCGAGTCCACACACCAGGACGGCAAACGCACCTGACGATCGAGTCTTCGACCCGGCCGACCTCGAGCGCGTGCGCCGTGGGTTCATTGCGTCACTCGATTCACCGATTGTCGATGGGGACGGTCGCGTCGCCCACAACACTTCGAGGTACGAATTTTTGCGTGACGGACGCGCCACACCCGACACCGTCAATCCGCATTTGTGGCGCCATGCGACGTTGAACGCCCATCACGGGTTGTTCGAAGTGTGTGACGGTGTCTGGCAGGTGCGTGGCTACGACATCTCCAACATCACGTTCATTCGTGGCGCATCGGGCTGGATCGTGGTCGATCCACTGACGACCACGGCCACTGCGCGAGCGTCATATGAGTTGATCACGGAGCACCTTGGACATCGTCCAGTCGTGTCGGTGATCTATACGCATTCGCACGCGGATCACTTTGGTGGTGTGTTCGGTGTGACGAGCGATGAAGACGTGATCAGCGGGAAGTGCTCCGTGATCGCGCCGGAGGGGTTCCTCGCCGAGACGATTGGGGAGAACATCATCGCCGGGCCTGCGATGGCGAGACGGGCGATCTATCAATTCGGACCGTTCCTCGAAGCCGATCCGACCGGGCACGTCGACTGTGGTCTCGGAAACTCGATTCCGATCGGTGCACCAGGACTGATCGCTCCGACGATCGAGATCCATCGCACGGGAGAGGAACTCGTCGTCGACGGAGTGCGCATCGTCTTCCAGCTCACTCCCGAGACGGAAGCACCGGCGGAGATGAACTTCTTCTTTCCCGACTTCGGCGCGTTGTGCATGGCCGAGAACTGCTCGCACACGATGCACAACCTGGTTCCGATTCGTGGCGCGCTCGTGCGCAACTCGTTGCGCTGGTCGAAGTACATCAATGAAGCGATCGAGTTGTTCGGGGATCAGGCAACCATGATGTTCGCCTCACATAACTGGCCCCGCTGGGGCGCCGAGGACGTGCGTGAGTACCTCACGTTGCAGCGCGACCTGTATCGCTTCATTCACGACCAGACCATGAGGCACGCCAACAAGGGGCTCGTCGCCACTGAAATCGCAGAGCTTCTCGAGTTGCCTCCCGAGTTCCTCGCACACGAGCACACGCGTGGGTTCTACGGCGATCTGGTGCACAACGTGAAGGCCGTCTATCAGCGGTATCTCAGTTGGTACGACGCCAATCCGGCGAATTTGCACAAGTATCCGCCGACCGAGGTGGGGAAGCGATATGTCGACCTCGCCGGAGGAATGGAAGCACTGCTAGGGCACGCACAGAAAGCCTTCGATGCGGGCGACTATCGATGGGTTGCAGAGCTCGTGAATCACGCGGTGTTTGCCGACCCGACGAACGAGCGCGCACGAACCCTGCAGGCAGACACGTTGGAACAGCTCGGATATCAATCAGAGTCATCGACGTTTCGCAATGCATATCTGATGGGCGCAAAGGAGTTACGCAACGGGCCGCCAAAGTTGACGCAGGGTGCGAAGCGTGCGCGCAGCATGATCCGTGCGATGACCGTCGAGCAGGTGTTCGATGCCATCGCGGTGCGAGTCAAAGCGGAGTTGGTGGGAGGAGTGAATGCGGTCATCAATTGGACGTTCACCGACATGGCAAGCACACCAGATGAGCGATGGGTGCTCGGCTTGTCGAACCGCACGCTGTTTGCGACGCAGGGTCGCCACGATCCACATGCCGCGGTCACGGTGACCATCACCCGCGAATTGCTCCTGGCGATCGTCGCCCAAGACACGACGTTCATGGATGAAATCGGCAAGGGTTCGATCACACTCGACGGAGATGGGGCTGCGCTGTTGTCGATTTTCGGCAACCTCGAGGAAGTCGCCGCGGGATTTGCCATAGTTGAGCCATGAGTCCACTCGGTAAGAAGGTCTTGATCGCCGCGGCAGTCGTTGTCGTTGCCGTCGTCGGTGGGCCTTGGGTCTACATCAACGTGATCAAAGACGATGCTCCGGAAGCACTCACGCTCGACACGGTGCCGACGACCATTGGTGCCGCGAGCGACACCACGGTGGTGGCATCGGCGAGCGACGTAGATGGGGAGTGGGTCGCGACCTCCGAGTCGGTCGTCGGATATCGCGTCCGTGAGATCTTGTTCGGGCAAAGCACTGAGGGTGTGGGGCGGACGAACTCGGTGACTGGGTCGCTCGTCGTGTCTGAATCAGTCGTGACGACTGCATCATTCACCGTTGAGATGGCGACGCTCGTCAGTGACAGCGATCGGCGTGATCGTCAGGTCGCGGGCCGCATTCTCGACGTCTCGAGCTATCCGACTTCCACCTTCGAGTTACTCGAACCCATCACACTCACGCCCGAGTCACTCAATGGATCCGAGCTGGCGGTGACCGCGAAGGGCACGCTCACCTTGCGGGGAGTGTCGAAGGACGTGTCGGTTCCGCTCGTCGCGCAGTTGGTCGACGGCACGATTTCAGTGAACGGCACGATTGAAATCGTCTTTGCCGACTGGGGAATCCCCGATCCCAGCGTCTCGGCAATCTCCGTCGAGGATCGCGGGCTGCTCGAGTTCTTGATCGTCTTCGGTCGCTAGTCGTCGAATCGATTCGCTCGCATAGCGTTACGCCACGCAAGAGCGACGGCGTCGAACTTCATGTGTAGCTCTGCGGTTGGTTCGTAGGGAACCTTCTTCGGTCGCTGTGATTCGACGATCGACTTGTCCTGGTTGAAGATGACGTCTTCAAAGTTGCGTAGTACCGACGCATCCTGGTCGAGGTTGTAGTTGCGTCCGATGAGGAGGAATCCTCTGCTGTGCTCCTCGTCAATCGGTTGTGACACGAAGAAGTAGACCATTCCCTCTCGTGCGCCCCAGCCGAGTCGAAGAAGCAACGTGAAGGGCAAATGGATTTCGTAGTGCGATCGGCGCATCGGGGCAGTCGTATCGGCATTGGCAAAGACGGGGAAGTCGTCGGTGTTTGCCGCTTCCGGGCGAACGATGTCGTAACTGACGATGTGTCCGTTCGTCGCGACGTCATAGGAGGGCACGACCGGACGATTGGGGTCACCCAAAAGTCCCGGGTGAACCCACGGAAAGTGACCAAAGTCGGTGAAGTTTTCGAGTTGGCGGGAGGCGTGTGCATTCCACTCGTAGGGTCCACAGGACACCCACGTCCACGACGAATCATCGAACTCGTCGATGGTGGGTAGCTCATTGTCGGGTTTGGCGAGTGCAACCCAAATGAGCCCGTATCGCTCGGTGGTGTCGTAGGCCGGGATCGCGGCTTTGGGTGGGATGCGGGTCGGGTCTTCGAGTTGCGGGATCAGCGTGCAGTCGCCCGAGGCATCGAATCGCCAACCGTGATACGGACACATGATTTCGTCGCCAACGACGCACCCGGTCGACAGGGCCGTGCCACGGTGCACGCAGACATCGCTCGTTGCATGCGCGACGCCTGATGAATCTCTCCAGATGACGATGGGTGTAGAGAGCAACGTTCGACCGATCGGTGCATTCGTGACGTCGGTGCTGAATGCAACCGGGTGCCAAGCGTTCGCAAGCATTCGACCACCGTATCGCCAGTACTGTTGGCGAAATGGGGGAACGGTTGCTGTCGCCTGAGGTCCTGACACGTTGGCTCGCACCACGACTCGGCGGTGCGACGGTCATCGGGGTGCGCGAAGAACCGGTCGGCACGGGACAGATGAGCGAGAGCCGCCGACTGTCACTGGACTACTCGCAACCCTGCGGCTTGCCTGCCACGATGATCGCCAAGTTCGAATCGGCCAGTGACACGAGTCGTGCAGCAAGCAGGGCGACGCGAACCTATGAGGTCGAGACGGCTTTTTATCGGGAGATCCGCGAGCGAGTCTCGGTCAATGCTCCACGCTGCTTCTACAACGAGTTCGCTCTCGACAGCGACGAGTTCGTGCTGCTGCTGAGCGACTTTGCGCCGTGCTCACAGGGCGATCAGCTCGTGGGTTGCTCGGTCGATGATGCACGACGAGCCGTCGTTGAGATTGCCGGATTGCACGCACCGCTGTGGGAGAGCGACGAGCTGAAGCAACTGCCCTGGTTGCATCGCAATCCGCCGGACAAAAAGCGCAACGTCGAAGCATTGTTCGCTCAGTTGGCTCCAGGATTTCTCGATCGATACCGCGGTCGCTTGAATTCAGCTGCGATCGACGTGTGCGAATATCTCGCGCGCTCGCCGCGTGACTATTTCACCTACGACCCCGTTCGCTTCACCGTCGTGCACGGAGATTTCAGGTTGGACAACGTGCTCTTCGTCGATGGTGGTGATCGCCGAGTAGGCGTGGTCGATTTTCAAACCGTTGCGGTCGGCTGCCCACTCTTGGACGTCGCGTACTTCATTGGTGCTGGACTGACGCGCGAGCCACGCCGAGAGTCGGAGACCGAACTCGTTACCGACTACGTCAGCGCGCTGAACGGACACGGAGTGAGCCTGTCGCTTGATGAGGCGTGGATGTTGTACCGCCGATACACCTTCGCGGGGTTCGTGATGGCGGTGGTGGCATCGATGATCGTCAAGCAGACCGATCGCGGGGACGAGATGTTCATGGCAATGGCCAATCGCCACGCCGAACAAGTCGTCGACCTCGACGCATTCACTGCTCTGGCAGACTGAGCGTGATGGGGGTCTTCGATTCGGCAGACGAGCGGTTCGGTCACCAGATTCCGGAGCCGTTCCGGTCGACCGAGGTGCACCACCAGCATTGGCGAGAAAGCCTGTTCTTCATCGCGCAGTCACCCGACGGTCCGAACGACGTCACGATCCTCGCGCTCGCACATTTCCCAGCTCGAGGCGTGATGGATTCGCTGCAACTCGGACGATTCGCCGACGAGCCGGTTTTAATGCGACACGAACGAAGTGTCGATGGTGACTTCGACGATTTTCGTGTCGGCCCGGTGCGCATTGACGTCGTCGAACCGAAACGAGTAGTGCACTTGGTGGTCGAGGAGTCTGACTCGGCACCGGTCTCGATGGACCTCACGTTCACTGCCCGAACGGCGCCGTATGGTCTCCGTCGGGGAACCATGCGAGCGGGCCACGAACTGATCTGGGACCAACGCCACATGTTCCAGAGTGGCTGGTTTTCAGGAACGGTGACCCGTGGTGGAGTCACCAAGCGCCTCGACAAGTGGTGGGGCCAACGCGATCACTCGTGGGGCATTCGCAATCATGCGCGTTGCCCGCTGTGGATGTGGACGCCGATTCAGATCGAGGAGGGAATGCTCTCCATCTGGCACTGGGAGTATCCGAACGGTGCACGTGTCTACACCGATGGGTGCTTCGCCCCGAGCGACATGAGCGAGCCGATCCCCGTCATCGACTTTGCACACGACCTCACATGGTTGGATGCGCACGGCAACTCGACGTCCTACGAGCGTTTTGGAGACGACGTCGTCGGCCTTGCTGGTCGACTGACGTTCACCTTGCAAGGAGGCCGACGCATCGTGGTCGACGCGACAGGGCGGTGGGCACAGCGCTACAGCTTCGGCGGTTCGCAGACTCCTCAGACACTCGGCGGGGGACTGAGCGAGATGCAGGTCACCACTTCCGATGGGGCGAAGGGCACCGCCATCTATGAGGTGACGGGCCAGTGGCACCATCGCTATTTCCCGCTCCCGCGAGGTGAGAAGTTCCCGCCCGATGCACAGTCTCCCGGAGACGACGAACGGGCTCGTTAGTGAACGTGCGCGATCTCCGCACGAAGTACTTCGCGCATAGCTCTGGATTGGTTCTCGGCACCCTTGCGTTCGTGTACGCAACGGGAGGGGCAATCATCAACCCGACCAACCGTGATTGGTTGATGCTCGGAGATTCCGCGCAGCACTATCTCGGTTGGGCTTTCTTCCGCGACACACCACTGCTGCAGTGGCCACTCGGGGCGAATCCGAAGTTGGGCCTCGACTTTGCCAGTTCGATCGTCTTCACCGACTCGATTCCGCTCGTTGCGCTGCTGTTGAAACCCTTCGATCCGATCTTGCCGGCGACGTTTCAATACCTCGGCGCATGGATCTGGATCTGCTTCGTCTTGCAGGCGTACTTTGCCATTCGGCTATGTGCCCGCTTCATTGGTGATCGGCGTCTGTGCGTACTTGCGGGTTCGTTCTTCGTTCTTGCCCCGGTGTTGAGTTATCGCTTGGTGCACCAGGGGTATGGACACATCGCACTCGCCAGTCAGTTTCTCATCCTTGCGGCGCTCGATAGGTATTTCGATGAACGCCACTCGGTGAAGCGATGGGCAGTGCTCGTGAGTGGTGCGTTGCTCATCCAGGCCTACTTCGTTCCGATGGTGGTGGTCGTGTGGATTGCATCGTTGCTCCGCCGGAGATTCACCCTGTCCCAAGTCGCGCGCGACATCGGCATCGTCGGAGGGTCGCTCGGCGTCGTGGCGATCGCCTCAGGGTTTGCCTCGCTCGGAGGTCGACTCTTCGTCGGTGACTCGAGCGTGACGCCCGACGATTTTCCCTATCGGTTCCGCTGGCAACCGATGGCGCTCGTCGACAGCGCGACCGACTTTTCCACGGGGTGGTCCCGTGTGATGTCCAACCAGCTCGAAGTCTTCGGCGACGTCGAAGGGTTTTCGTACCTCGGCTCGGGAATTCTCCTCGTCATCGCGCCAGTGGCCCTCGTGATGTTTCTTTGTCGAAGGTCGAGTGGCGGGCAGTTGCGCGATCTCGCGATCGTGGTCGGCGGCGTGATGGTTGGTTCACTCGTCGTTCCCGCCAAAGAATTCTCGACGGGGATTGCCATCGTGCTCGCACTTGCGATCGCCGGTGTCGCCGCACGGGAGATTGGCCATCGACGCAATCGTGCACTGATGGTCGGCGCGGGAATGCTCGCCGTGTATTCAATGACGATGCGTCCGGGAATTGGCCGTCGCACGTTCTTCGAATACCCACTCGTTCCGATCCTCGAGCAGTTCACCCAGACCTTCCGCACACATGCGCGTTCGTCCTGGGTGCTCGTCTATCTCGTGACTTTTGGTCTCGTCGTGTGGGTCGCCAAGGCATTGCCTCGGTGTGGCGCGTTTGCCGTTCTTACACTGGCGTTACTCGTCAGCATCGTCGATTCGAATCCGGCCATGAGTCAGGTGCGCAACCGGTTTACGGCGCAGCCAGTGTGGGTCAATCAGTTGGATGATCCGCTGTGGGGTGAGGTCGTCGAGGGGCGCTCGAAGATCCTCACCTATCCGCCCCTCAACAACGACCCTGAGGGTCGATGGATCCACATCGAAGACTTCGTCCAGCGTCGGGGGATGGCAACGAATGCCGGGTACTTCTCGCGGTGGAGCATCGATCGCTACGTGCGGGTCAATCAGGCATTACACGACGATCTGCGGGCGGGGAGGTTCGATCCGTCGGCCCTGTATCTCATCTTCGATCCCGAGATGTGGGCTTTCCTTTCCGCGCAACCCGAGCGGTTCTCCTTCGTGGGAGACATCGACGGCTACCTTGTCGTCGCTCCATAGCGCCGTGCCCCTGCGGGTATGGTGAAGACGTGATCGTCGAGTCCATCTCCGCAGCAATCGGCGCGAAGGTTTCGGGGGTTGACCTGTGCTCGGGAATCAGCGATGCGCAACGGGACGAGATCCTCGATGCGCTCCATCGACATCACGTGTTGTTCTTCGAGAACCAACCGTTGACCCCGATTCAACACCGCGATCTCGCCGCGAAGTTCGGGGATCTGCACGTGCATCCGTTCTATCCGCACGATTCTGAGGTGGAGGAGATCATCGTTCTCGACACCAACGACGACAATCCACCGGATTCCGACACCTGGCACACCGACGTCACGTTCATCGAGACCCCTCCCATGGGCGCGTTGTTGTCTGCTCGAGTTCTGCCGCCGAGTGGTGGTGACACCTTGTGGTTGAGCTGCATCGCCGCGTATGAAGCGTTGTCGCCGGCGATGCAGGAATTCCTTTCGTCGCTCACCGCAGAACACGACATGGCGGCGTCCTTCACCGTCGAGCGGTATGGGAATTCGCCCGAGGCGCGCGAACGTCTCGCCGAAGCACGACGCAAGAATCCACCGGTCATCCATCCGGTCATCCGCACCCATCCCGTCACCGGGAAGAAGGGCTTGTTCGTGAATGCCTCGTTCACGACCCGCATTATGGAACTCACCGCTGCAGAATCGGCGAGCCTGCTCGCGTATCTGGCGGTTCACGTCGCCAAGCCGGAGTTCACGGTTCGCTGGAAGTGGAAGCCCTACGACCTCGCATTCTGGGACAACCGTCTCACCCAGCACTATGCGACGGCGGACTACATGCCCCATCGACGGGTGATGCATCGCGCGACGATCCTTGGCGACAAGCCGTATTGACCCCCGTCGGGTCGAGTCGGACCTGGCGTTGCAAGCGCTCCAGCAGGGTGGTCTAATGTACGCAGTGCGGCAGGGTGTCCGAATAGCGGACAGCTGGACGCAGGACAACCTTCAGTTCAAAAGGAGACCACGATGAGCACGACGACCACACCACTTCGACTCCACCACACCGCCTATTTGTCCAAGGACCTCGAGGCGACCCGTGCGTTCTACGAGGATCTCGTCGGACTGCCACTTGTTGCGACATGGTCGGAGGCAGACGAGTTGTTTGGCGCGGTACGCGTCTACTGCCACTGCTTCTTCGGCATGCCAGACGGCAGTGCACTTGCGTTCTTCCAGTTCGCCAACAAGTCCGATCAGGATCAATTCGACCCGGATCTCACGCCGTCGCCGTTCCGTCACATCGCCTTGAACGTGACCAAGGAAACCCAGGATTCAATCTTCGAGCGTCTGCAGAAGGCGCAGTGGAAGCCCGAGGGGACCTATGTGTTGGAGCACGGTTACTGCCGCTCGTTGTACACGGAGGACCCGAACGGGATGCTGCTCGAGTTCACCTGTGACGCACCTGGTGCGGACAAGATCAACGCGGATCGTCGCAAGGACGCGCACGCAACCCTGAAGCGCTGGCTCGCCGGAGACCACACCAGCAACAACACCTACCGCTAAACGACGGCCACACCCCCTGATGGCCGATTCGTCGATCCTGTTCGTCCACGGATCGTTCTTCTCTTCGTGGACGTGGTTGCCCGTCATTGAGCGTTTGACGCGTGAGGGCGTCGACTGTCATGCAGTTGATCTTCCTTTCACGTCGCTCGCCGACGATGTGGCTCTCGTGCAGGACGCCATCTCGACGTTGTCCAAACGTGGACCAGTCACTGCGGTCTGTCATAGCTATACCGGGATCACACTCTCGCTTGCAGGGTACGAGGCTTCCCATTTGGTCTACGTCGCTGCACGGATGCCCACGCTCGGTGAGTCGCAAACCGAACTGAACAAGGATTGGGGCAATCCTGCGTTTCGCTCGTGTTTCGCGATCGACGCTGATGGCACGATGTCGTTGCGCGAAGAGGCGGTCGAGTTTCTGTTTAATCGCACGCCATCGAATCTGGCCCGCATCGCGATGGCGGGACGTCGCTCCATGAAGAGCGAGATTCCCGTTGCACCACTCGAGTCACCGGCCTGGATGAACGTGCCGAGCAGTTACCTCATCTGTGGTGACGACAAAGCGGTGAACCTCGACCAGCAGCGGTTGCGGGCAGGGTGGGCGAAGCATTCGGTCGAGATCGACTGCGACCATTCGCCGTTCCTTTCGGCGCCCGACGAGACTGCGCGATTCATCTACGACACGCACCGCGCCGAGGTGGGCTGATGGCTCAGCGCACAAGCGGTGGACTGATGGGCAGCGTGCCCATGCGGGAGAAGTCCTCGGTGATCGCGCGCGCGGTTGCCAGCAGCTTGGGGAGGTGCTCGCCCTTCAGCGTGGCGATCGACGTCTCCGAGGCATTGACCGTCACATTGACCGCGGCGACGATGTTGCCCTTGGTGTCACGCACGGGTGCTGCGATCGAGCGGATGCCCAGTGACAACTGTTCGTCCGACATTGCCCAGCCACGTTTGCGAACTTCAGCAAGGCTCGAATCGAGTTCCTTGCGCGAGAGCTTCACTCGTGGGATCACCCCGGAGGCCGATGGAAGTTTGAGGACGCGATCGAGTTCTTTCGGTGAGATTTCGGACAACAGAACCCGACCCATTGACGTGGCATACGCGGGAAAGCGTGTGCCGATCTGCACGGACAGTCCGATGATCTTGGGAACCGCGACACGAGCGGTGTACACGATGTCGGATCCGTCGAGCTGGGACATTGAGGACGATTCTTTGGTCTGCGACACCAGCGTCGTGAGGTGGGGTCGAGCGATGTCCCACATGCCACGCGCGGTGATGTACGCCGTACCGAGTTCGAGCACCTTGGGGGTGAGTTCGTACATCCCGTCGACCGATCGCACGTATCCGAGTGATTCGAGCGTGAGGAGCAGTCGCCGTGTCGTCGGTCGAGCAAGCTTGGTCACCTCGGCGACATCGCTTACTGAAAGTGCGAGATGCGAGACGGAAAACGCCCTGATGACCGCGAGTCCTCGTGCGAAGGCTTCTACGAAGTCGGGTTCTCGGGAGGAAGTCATGTGGAAGTACCTCGCACAACTGTCGCACATCCGACCCACACCGAACCAATGGAGCCTTTGCCATGACTAATTCAGCACGTCCCCTCGAAGGTCTGCTCGTTGCCGACCTGTCGCGAGTTCTCGCCGGCCCGTACTGCACGATGCTGCTGGCGGACATGGGCGCAACCGTCATCAAGGTCGAGAGCCCCGGTGGCGACGACACGCGCACGTGGGTCCCGCCCGTCAAGGACGGTGTGGCGACGTATTACATGTCGATCAATCGCAACAAGAAGTCGATCGTGCTCGATTTCGGCAAGGAAGAGGATCTCGTCTTGGCACGCGAGCTCGTGTCGCGAGCCGACATCTGCGTCGAGAACTTCAAGGTGGGTGGCCTGAAGAAGTTCGGCCTTGACTACGACACGGTCGCCGCAACCAACCCCGGACTCGTCTATCTCTCGATCTCGGGTTTCGGCACCAAGCAGGGCGCCAAGCTGCCGGGTTACGACCTCATCGTGCAGGCGGTGTCTGGGCTCATGAGCCTGACTGGTGAACCCGATGGTCCGCCATTCCGAGCGGGCATCTCGGTCTTCGACGTGATGGCCGGACTGCATGGCACCATCGGTGTGCTTGCCGCACTGAACGAGCGTGCGAAGTCAGGCAAGGGTCAGCACGTCGAGGTCAACTTGTTGTCATCGGCGATGTCGGGTCTCGTCAACCAGACGGCCGCCTACACCCTCGCGGGAGTCGTGCCGTTCCGCATGGGCAATGCCCACCCGAGCTTGTTCCCGTACGAGGCCATGCCCACCAAGGATCGAGACTTGATCATCGCCGCGGGCAACGACAAGCAGTTCCGCGCACTGTGCAAGGTGCTCGGGATCGAGCATCTTGCCGATGACCCACGGTTCACGATCAATGCGGACCGCACGAAGAACCGTGAAGAACTACGACCACATCTCCTCGAGGCGCTCGCCAAGTGGAACTCAGATGACTTGTTCTATGCCTTGAACGACGTTGGTGTGCCATGTGGGCCGATCAATTCGATCGGCGATGGCGTCGAACTCGCCGAAAAGCTCGGGCTCGAACCGCGAGTGAGCGTTGGTGAAGGAGAGCGTCGAGTGGATCTCGTGCGCAACCCGATCACGTTCTCGACGGGCGAGCTGTCGTACACGATGCCACCGCCGAAGCTCGGCGAACACACCGATGAAATCCGTGCATGGCTGAGCGAAGGGAAATGACCATGACGAACCAACCCACATACCGAACCGGGCTCGGAACCTCGGATGCCGACTCGATCACGCTGCTCGGTCACGACCTTGCCTCCGAGTTCCTCGGCAAGATCAGTTTTGGTGAACTCGCGTTCTACCTGATCGCCAAGCAGCGTCCGTCGAAGGGTCAACTCGTCATGTTCGAGGCCGTGCTCGCGGCTCTTGCCGACCACGGGTTCACTCCGACGGCGATCGCCGCGCGGCTGACCTATGCCAGTGCGCCAGATTCGCTACAGGGTGCGCTCGCCGCGGGTCTCCTCGGTGGCGGTTCGCGATTCCTCGGCGTCACCGAGGACTGTGCACATTTCTTGGCGGGTGAATTGACGCGTATCGGCGAGGCGCCAACGACGCAGGACGGTTGGGATGCAGTCGCGCTCGACAGTGTGCGCTTGCAACGTGAGAAGGGCAAGTTCGTTCCTGGCCTCGGACACCCAGTGCACAAGCAGGGCGACCCGCGCACGCCGGTACTGATGCAACTCGCTCGCGACAACGGCACCTTCGGGCCACATCTGTCGTTGTTCGAATCGATCGGCCGAGTTCATCCACAAGTCCTTGGCAAGCGCTTGCCGTTGAATGGTGCGGGGGTGTGTGGTGCGGTCCTGGCTGACGTTGGCATCCCGATGGGGGTGATGCGCGGCGTGGCACTGCTTGCCAGGTGCGCTGGGCTCCTCGGACATCTCGTCGAGGAGCAAACCCACCCGGTCGGGATCGACATCTATATGAATGTCGACCGCAACATCGATTACCAGCCCCCGAAATAGCCCGTCCGGTGTGGGTCTCGGCGATGCTGAGATCCGCCAGATGGGTGTCCGCCCAGTGGTAATTTGTCCGTTAGTCGGACACTCCGGCTGAACCATCACATGGGGGTAA
>VFQS010000912.1_pt1 | contig 29279 bp, 21 predicted proteins | sample 3512361 | NCBI WGS metagenome assembly VFQS01 (sample SAMN10412375, study PRJNA504923) | tailings metagenome | isolation source: Relicate 1 Philex TSF3 active mining | place: Philippines
TAGGACTAGTTTCTCTCTTCTCCAAAAATTGGCTATTCCTTCCACGTAACATCAGTCAATAAATGCCTCAATTTTGAAACGCTCCTTTATGAAAATGAGCATCGGCTACGTTGCAAAGATGGTAGCTATAAATGGATTTTGTCTCGGGGCAAAGTGTTTGAGCGTACAGCCGATGGTCAAGCCTTGCGGATGATGGGTACACATACCGATCTGAGCGATCGCAAACAAGCCGAAGCCCAACTTCAACAAATTAACAACGAACTACTTCGCGCAACCAAGCTCAAGGATGAATTTCTTGCCAACATGAGCCATGAACTACGGACACCACTTAATGCGATTTTAGGTATGTCCGAAGCTCTCATAGATCAAGTTCTCGGTTCAATCAATGAACGCCAACAAAAAGCGCTCGGCAATATCGAAAGAAGTGGACGACATTTATTAGATCTGATTAATGACATTCTCGATCTCTCAAAAATCGCGTCAGGCAAGATGGAACTAAATCGCACATCTACTTCCATCACCAATCTATGCAGTGCTAGTGAGGTTTTTGTCCGTCAACAAGCATTTCAAAAGAATATTCAAATCATCAGCAATATTCCACCCAATCTCAGGGATATGAATGTAGATGAACGGCGCATCAAACAGGTACTGATCAACCTCCTCACCAATGCTGTAAAATTCACGCCGAATGGTGGGCAGATCAACTTCTCCGTTGTCGTTGGCTATGGCAATACATGGCTAGGCGAAGCGCAAATCCCTAATCAAATCCGATCTGAAAATGCGCCAATGATCCTATTTCAAATCACAGATACGGGCATTGGTATTGCTGCCGAGGATTTACCACGACTCTTCCAACCCTTTGTGCAGGTGGACAGCAATCTCAATCGTCAATACGAAGGAACTGGCTTAGGGCTAGCGATGGTCAAGCAGATCGTCGAACTGCATGGTGGACAGGTTACGGTCGAGAGCCAACTTGGACAGGGAAGTTGCTTTACGGTGGCTCTACCCTACGAAACTTCAGCTCCATCCATCTTGCAACCAACAACGGAGTTAACCACTACTGTGATGGCATCTTCAGAAAATGCGATCGCCCCGCTTATTTTGCTTGCCGAAGACAATGAAGCTAATATCTCCAACTTTACGATCTACCTTACGGCTCTTAATTACCGCTTGATTGTGGCTAACAATGGACAGGAAGCGATCGCTCTTGCAAAATCCGAAAAGCCCGATATCATCCTCATGGATATTCAAATGCCGATCATGGACGGACTAGAGGCAATTAGCTTAATTCGTGCTGATGCCGAAATCGCAGATATTCCGATTATTGCCTTGACGGCTCTAGCAATGCAAGGCGATCAAAACCGATGTCTAACCGCAGGCGCAAATGAATATCTCAGTAAACCCGTCCGACTTAAGCAACTAGCCCAAAAAATTGCCGAATTATTAGATACTCCCTAAGAATAGTACGGCGATGCTATAGAAACCCCTAAATGGTTTGTGGAAGCGCACCCCGAAGGGGTGCACTTCCACAAACCCAGAAATTTTATAATTTAAAATTTATGCTTGCCATATATCCCCAAACCTGTTATAAGTTTTAGCGTTCTTAGCTAAACAATCACTATCAATATTTAATCGTTGATATGTTTACATCCATGAGGGTTACTTCATTTCTACATCAGTAAGTTTGAAAACCTTCTAATAAAACATTAAATCACAGTAGTTTTTGTAGCCTAGAATACTTAGCAGACAGCCTAAACTTATAACAGCGTAAAGTTAGCAATTTTGTTTAGATCTAAACAAAAAATTGCTGGTCAATTCCATGTTATTTTTTTAATCTTTTGCGACGATTAATATAAATGACTCTAAGAGTTTGCCTATTTGAGCTAACCTAAATCGTGATATCACACCCTCCTATTATCATCATTTAGACTCACATAGACACTCTTAATGCGAACCATTTTAATTGTGTGAATCCTTGATTAGTAACTAGGTTGACCCAATTATTAAAACCTTGTTAAGTATTAAAAGGATATCTTCATAGGTAAATACTTTACTGAAGTAGTTAAGTCCTATATACAACAAGGCTTTATGAACGAAAAGTCGTATTTTGTCGTATTTGAAAAATTTAACAAGTTTATCTATCTTTTTTCCCTGTTATCGGTTAAAGTTTGCGGGTAAACAATTTGTCAATACTGTTTTAGACAGTAAAAACAATCTAACATACCTAGACAAAGCAACTCTTTGCTTGATGAGAGCTTGATGAGATTGCTTTAAATAGATAGATTGCACTCCTCATCTAGTCTAGAAGTATGATGTTTCGGTTTCCGAACCAAAACTGAGGAGCAAACACTAGGAGTTAATTACGATGGGAATTTTTACAAAGCTCAAGGATTTTGTTGGTTTGAATGAGGCTCAAGAGTACGAATATGAGTACGATGAAGCATCTAGCAATGAATACCAAGGTTTGTACCAAGAAGAAAATGGTGCGATCGCAGCCCCAGAACCAGAAGAGACACAAACTCGCCGTACCCGTGAACGTCCTACAACATTAAGAGCAACTTCTGACGGTATGAGCAATGTAATTGGTATGCCTGGTGCAGCAAATGGTCTGTCCCAAGTAATGGTTATGGAGCCTCGCAGCTTTGAAGAAATGCCTCAAGCAATCCAAGCATTACGTGAGCGCAAATCAGTTGTACTGAACCTCACCATGATGGATCCTGATCAAGCACAGCGTGCCGTTGACTTCGTAGCAGGTGGAACCTATGCCCTCGATGGTCATCAAGAGCGTATCGGCGATAGCATTTTCCTCTTTGCACCTTCCTGCGTTCAGGTTACTTCACAGTCTTCTGTATTAAATGAAGCTCCTATGCCTCAGCCTCGTGTAGCCCGTCAAACTGCTGCACCTGCTCCTGCATGGTCTACTGAAGCCCCTGTGAGCCGTTTCGCTCAATAATTAACTTAATTACAACAATCGCCGTTATGATTAAAAACAATCAAACACCAATAAGGTAGATGCGGCGCTTAGCGCTGCATCTACCTTGTTGGTTTGTAGTTAGTTATTGGTGGATTCTTGAAATTTCAACTTGGTCTTGTCGGTGGTGGCGTAATGGGTGAGGCAATTTTGTCTCGTCTGATTGCCAGTAATGCTTACTTGCCATCCGATGTTTGCGTTAGTGATCCGATGCCAGAGCGTCGCGATCTCCTTGCAAAAAAATATGGCGTGCAGATTACGCCAAATAATTTAGTAGCTGCCGAAGCAGAGATAATGCTTTTAGCAGTTAAGCCTCAGTCGTTAAGCGCGGCGGCGATTGGTCTAGCTGATTCTCCTGCACCTTGTGTTGTGTCAATTTTAGCTGGTGTAACTTTGGCTCAGTTAGAGGCGATGTTTCCTTCTAAGGCAATCATCCGAGCAATGCCAAATACACCCGCTCAGGTAGGTGCAGGAGTAACTGCGATCGCGGCAAATGCCTTGGCGACAAGTGAGCATCTAGGGTTATCCCGAAAGATTTTTAGTGCGGTTGGCACGGTGGTAGAAGTTGCCGAATCGCTGATGAATGCTGTGACTGGACTATCAGGTTCAGGGCCTGCCTATGTAGCAGTAATGATTGAAGCTATGGCAGATGGTGGAGTTGCCGCAGGTTTACCCAGAGCGATCGCATTGCAACTCGCGACCCAAACAGTTTTGGGTACAGCCCAATTAATTACCGAAACCAAGCTCCATCCCGCGCAATTAAAGGATCAAGTAACGAGTCCTGCGGGTACAACGATTGCAGCGATCGCCCAGTTAGAAAAAGCGGGCTTGCGTTCCGCTATGATAGAAGCCGTACTTGCGGCAACTCGTCGTGCTGATGAGCTAGGCAAACAGTAGTTTTTTAAGCCATTGCGTTGCAATGGCTTGGTCGTGAAATTTGGGAGTTAGAGGTTTTGGATTATCGTCAGGCGGGTGTAGATATTGAAGCAGGTCGCACCTTCGTGGAAAAAATTCGGGATTCAGTGGCAAGAACCCATCGTGCAGGTGTATTAGGCGATCTCGGTGGTTTTGGTGGCTGTTTTGAAATTCCTGCTGGTTATCGGCAACCCGTTCTGGTTTCAGGTACGGACGGTGTTGGCACAAAGCTCAAAATTGCTCAAGCCGCAAATAAGCACGACACAATTGGGATCGATCTCGTCGCCATGTGTGTGAACGATGTGTTGACCTCTGGAGCTGAGCCATTATTTTTTCTAGATTATTTAGCTACGGGCAAGCTCGAACCCGATCAACTTGCCGAAGTGGTGAAGGGGATCGCGGATGGTTGCCAGATGGCAGGTTGTGCCTTACTTGGTGGCGAAACTGCGGAAATGCCCGGATTTTATGGTGTGGGTGAATATGATGCGGCAGGTTTTTGCGTCGCGATCGCCGAAAAATCAGAAATGCTCAATGGCACACAGGTGAATATCGGTGATGTGGTCATCGGGCTAGCCAGTTCGGGTATCCATAGCAATGGCTATAGCCTTGTTCGCAAAATCATCGAAATGAAAGGATATGAATGGAGCGACAAGCTAGGCATTTCTCCTGAAACCGCAGACTTAACCCTCGCCGAAGTATTCCTCACGCCAACGCAGATTTACGTCAAACCCGTTTTGGCTGCTCTCAAAGCTGATTTAGGTATTCATGGGCTTGCTCATATCACAGGTGGTGGCTTACCCGAAAATCTTCCCCGTTGCCTCGGTGAAGGTCAAGCCTTGCAGATTACTCGCAACAGTTGGCAAATTCCGTCACTATTCCAATGGTTACAAGCACAAGGTGAAGTTCCAGAATCCGATATGTTCAATACCTTTAATATGGGGATCGGTATGGCGGTAGTAGTTGATCCCCATAAAGTAGATCAAGCGATCGCCTATTTTCAAGCCCAAGGATTTACCACCAATCGCATCGGTGAAGTCATCGCAGGAGAGCGATCGCTAAGCTTCATATAAAAATAATAAAAATTAAATAAAAAAGGGCGCAAAGCGCCCTTTTTTATTTAATTTTGCAAGCGTTGGAATTTTCGTGTATTTTGATTGGCATAATCAAACACTTGTAATGTGCATTTTGTCCGTTGGTTAAGAGGATCTCCTGTATGCGGTGCAAGCCTAGTTTCTTCAGTGCGATCGCCACAAGCATGACGATTTTAGCGATCGCACCACCAATGTTGGCTCAACCAGAGCTGCTATCAATGCAGGAGCAGAATTGGAAAATTAGCCAAACAGATAATAGCTTGCCCCAGACAGCAACACTAATTTATGTTGCTCCACGTCCTAATGCCAATGGTGATGGCTCCCCAACTAATCCCTATCCATCGATCACGGCTGCCCTTGCAACTAAACCTGCTGCTGGCACAGTAATTCAACTGCAACAGGGAGTCTATAGTGCTGCGACAGGAGAAGTATTTCCGATTAAACTGCCTACGGGCGTAACGCTCCGAGGTGAACCGACAGTAAGAGGGATAAATACCTTTATTCAGGGTAGCGGCAAGTTTATTAGCCCCTCCTTTGCTAGTCAAAATATTACAGTGCTGGCGAATGATGATGTCAGAATTGAAGGACTCACTATCACCAATCCCAACACGAGAGGGACAGCAGTTTGGGTGGAATCTGGTAAACGAGTAGTGATTGCTAACAATACATTTACCAATAGTGATCGCGAAGGGCTATTTCTGACAGGAACGGCAAATGCGATCGTTACTGAAAACGTGTTTAGAAAAAATGGTGCGAATGGACTCTCGGCGGTGGGGAGTAGTACAGGGGAGATTCGCAATAATATTTTTGAGAGTACGGGGTTTGGTTTAGCGATCGGGCAGAAGTCAAGTGTTAATGTCAGTGATAACAATATTCTCAATAATGTGGATGGCATTGTGATTTCCAATCTGTCCGCACCTACATTACGCAATAACCTGATTGCCGATAGTCAGCGCAATGGTGTGGTAATTCTCAAGGATCGCAAGGGCTATCCCACTCCTGATCTCGGGACTTCGACTAACTTAGGGAAGAATACCTTTCGGAATAATCTAGGCAAAGACCTAAACAACAATTCGGGAGTGACTCAAGTTGCTGTAGGGAATACACTCGATCCCAAAAAAATTGCAGGCGATATTGCGTTTGTTGGCGAATCACCAACGACTCCCGCACCACAGATTGCGAGTAATCCTGTACCACCAATATCTCCGACTTTATCGCCAAATTTGAGAGCACCTGTTCCGAACAATCCTCCTGTAAATTCCTCTACAAATACAATTCCTAACACCGTTGATAGCGTAGAAATTACGCGATCGCCCCAGCCTCGTTTTACACCACCAGCATCTCCACCCAAGGCTTTACCACCTTCTAATAACAGCACCCTAATTGAGCCTTTGCCCGATGTCCCTCAGCCACTCGCCTCAAGTAAATTTGTACCAAGTGGAACGCCTGCTCCGATATCCTCTGTACCACCCACTTCTCAAACCCAAACAACTCCTATCCGACCTTCGCAAAATATCAATAACGATATTCTGATTGATCGCGATCCTGTGCCTATCATCCCCCCAACACCTGTTACGCCATCACAATCCAAGTTTGTTCCCACTACTCCACAAACTACGCCCACACCTCCAAGCAATCCCAGCAATTACGCAACCTATATTCAACCTAGTCCTGTTCCCTACAATGCTAGGGTTGCAGCACTCGTTCCACCACCAGCCCGCGAAACATTTCCCTATTTGGTGGTGATTCCATCGGCAGATAGTGATGTGCTCAGTCGAGTGCAGAGCGCCGTCCCTACCGCCAAAATCATTCCTTCGCGATTTGGGAATATCATTATGGTGCAGGGCTATCCCGATCGCGATCGCGCTGAAGTTTTAAAAACAATTATGCGATCGGAAATTGGTCTCGATGCCCGTGTTGTCCATCAAAATAACCTGTAGAAGATAACTTTTTGCAAAGCAAAAATTATCTTCTCTTTAAATTAGCCAAGGCAATTACCCATCATGCAAGAAACATCAACCCCAAATCTGACTGAGCCGATGATTATCGCGCAAAATGTGCATAAGTGGTATGGCAGTTTCCATGTACTTAAGGGGGTCAGTTTGACTGTGCATCGCGGCGAAGTGGTTGTGATTATGGGACCTTCGGGTTCAGGTAAATCGACTTTTGCCCGCACTTTTAATGCCTTAGAAGAATATCAACAGGGCAAAATCTTCATTGATGGATTTGAGTTATCACCTGAGAATAATCGCAATATTGATGCGATCCGTCGTGAAGTGGGAATGGTGTTTCAGCAGTTTAATCTCTTCCCTCATCTCACCGTTTTTCAGAATATTACCCTTGCGCCATCATGGGTTCGCAAATGGTCAAAGACTAAGGCTTCGGAGGTGGCAACTCAATTACTAGAGCGTGTCGGCATTGCTCAGCAAGCTCATAAATATCCCTTACAACTATCGGGTGGTCAGCAGCAACGGGTAGCGATCGCCAGAGCGTTAGCGATGCAACCGAAAATCATGCTTTTTGATGAACCTACTTCTGCACTCGATCCTGAGATGGTACGCGAGGTTTTAGATGTAATGCGATCGCTTGCTGATTCGGGAATGACGATGGTGGTAGTCACCCATGAGGTTGGGTTTGCCCGTGAAGTTGCCGATCGCATTGTGTTTATGGATGGTGGTGTAATCGTTGAGGAGGCAACTCCTGAAGAGTTTTTCCAAAATCCCAAAGAAGAACGCACTAAGAAGTTCTTGTCACAGATTTTATAACGATCATCAGTGTATCAAGAAGAGAAAGGCGGCACTTCGTGCCGCCTTTCTCTTCTTGTTTTTTTGTCCCAACATAAGTGACGGCAGCTATACACAAAACCCATATTCCTGTAACGCTCGCTTAGCGGTCGGTACAGGAATATGGGTTTTAAGTTTACTTATGCTTGACTGCTTAAATCTTCGTCAGTTCGACGAAGGCGGAAAATGGTAAAAATCGCTAAGCGATTTTTACCATTTTCCGCCATTTGCACCGCGCAAATGGCGTTATCGAACTCACGTTAAATCTTGCCTGCAATTTGCAGAAGTGTTACTTCCCAAACTAGTCGAGGCTGGACATAACGAGCAATTAATTCCCTTGCCTTATCAAGATGTTGCAAAATTGACTTTTGTTTTTGTTTTTCCCAGAAATAGTTTTGTAAATAGTCAATCAGCCAAAGTTGCAAATCGACTTCTAACTCTTTTGTAATTTGTTTGGCGATCGCCATTGCGCTACGGGCATCTTGAGGAATTTGGCGTACAGAGTTTAATAATTCAATAGGAATACTTTTAAATCTCTCAAAAGAATCGATCGCCTGTCCTGCGGAACCTTGAGCGAGGGCAACCACATCAGGGGGGATATCTGTATGTCCTTCGCGGGCAAGAACTTCCTGCATTTGGGCTTGGTTCAATCTGGTAAAAGGAATACGTTGACAGCGTGAAACGAGTGTGGGCAAAATCGAGCCTGCATCGGGAACGATCAAAATAATTGTGGCGTAGAGAGGTTCTTCGAGGGTTTTCAGGAGGCTATTAGCGGCGGATTCTGCCATTGATTGTGCTTCTTCGATAATCACCACCGATCGCTTACATTCGAGAGGGGCTCGGCTAACAAATTCGCTAATTTCCCTGATTTGCTCAATGCGAATCTGGGGCAAAGCTCGACGTTTTAACCCTGCTGCTTCTGCCTCCTTAGCTGTGAGCATTTTGCCCTTATCTAAATAGGTTGGCTCGACCCAGAGTAAATCAGGATGATTGCGATCGCTCAGTCGATTTGCGGACTTGCGATCGCCTAATAAAATTTCGGCAAATGCCGAAGCGGTTTTACTGCGCCCCACACCGCTTGCACCAGCAAATAAGTAGGCGGGGGCAATGCGATCGCGTTTGATGGCAGCTTTTAATAAAGTAATAGCTTGTGATTGCCCAACGACAATATCAAAGGGCGAGGTCAAGCCTGTACTAAGCGCACTCACGACTAGTCATTCCACAATTCTTGCTGCGATCGCTTGGAGCTATATGACCTCGAACTAAGGCGATCACGGCGATCTCGATCAATGGATGTCTCTAGGGAATCTAAAGTGCGACGACGTAGCCACCAGCGAATTGCTTCATCAACTGTTTTCGCAGGATTATTTGAGATTTCCAACAATTCTGTGAATAAATCTGGGGAAATCGCTATTTTGTATATATCAGATTCAGGGTTAGCGTCAGAGCAATCACCTGTCTCGTTCTGCAGATCTGTGATTAATTCTGGTAAATCAATTGAAATTGACGTACTTAGCTGATGAGTATTGCGAATACTGGATCTGTCACCTTCTAGCTTATCTATGGGGTTGAGAATAGCATTGAGCCTACTGGTGGCGATCGTCGCAGATGACGTGGGATTGGTGTTGGATTGAAGACTATTATTGCTCATATTCGACTTGCCTAGCTTGCGCTGACTAAGATTAATGATAATGAACATCATGAGGACTAATCCAAATTGAGATAGCCCAATCATCACGAGTAGCTTGTTTTGTATCAAGAATTCAAACATAAATCTTTGGGATCAGCATACGCAGCATTGCGAATCAGTCTTGGGTTGGGATTAAGAAAATTAGCAAAAATTAGGGCATTTTGTTAATGCTCTTAGTCATTCCATTCACCACGAGGGGGCACAACAGGGTTCATGGTCAAGGGGCGAGAGCGATCAGCTTCCTTGATGGCACGACGTTGTAGCCATTGACGGATGGCGGTATCGATCGCCTGTTCGGGATCATTGGTTATTTCCCCGAGTTCCGCTAGCAAAGCAGGATCGATTTCTACACTTTTTAGCACCTCATTAAATACTGCTTCATTGGCCGCTTGAGTTGTTTGCTGATCGGTCGCGTTATCTTCTGGCATAAGGACTATTTAAATTAACTAGCTGAGATTAACTGGCACTATGCAGATTTTACCTAGATTTGTTACCGTCTGAATGTGCAGTACGATCACAATCTTACTAAACCCCAAAGCATGGCAGCTTTGTATCTTCTCACTATTTACGAGAAACGATTGCTTTGCAATACTTTCAACAAATATTGAAGTTTTGATGACCAAAAACTCTGTATTCTGGAATAACATCACAGTTTCCTGTAAATTACACGTTAGTATCCATGTCTTCACTTCAGGTCACACGCGGCACTCGCGATATCCTCGCCCCCGAAATTTATTACTGGCAGCAGTTAGAGACAACTGCGCGTCAAATCCTTAACCAAGCCGCCTATACCGAAATTCGTACCCCCATTTTTGAAGCAACTGAGCTATTTGCGCGGGGTATCGGTGAAGCTACTGATATTGTCGGCAAAGAAATGTATACCTTTAATGATCGTGGCGATCGCTCTTTGACTCTGCGCCCTGAGGGGACAGCAGGGGTGGCGCGATCCTATATCGAAAACAAATTGTTTGCTCAAGGTGGGGTTCAGCGTCTTTGGTACATGGGGGCAATGTTTCGCTATGAGCGACCTCAAGCAGGTCGCCAGCGTCAATTTCATCAATTAGGGGTGGAAGTCCTAGGTAGTGCTGATCCGCGTGCTGATGCAGAAGCGATCGCGATCGCGAGTGACTTTTTGCAAGCTGTCGGTTTAACCGATCTCGTGGTTGATCTCAACTCGGTCGGTAGTTCCGAAGATCGGGTTGCTTACCGTCAAGCTCTAGTAGACTATTTCACGCCTTTTGTCGAGGAAATTGATGCGGATTCTCGCGATCGCCTCACCCGCAACCCTCTCCGCATTCTCGATAGCAAAGATAAACGGACTCAAGAAATCTCGCAAGATGCACCCAGCATTCTCGACTACCTCAGCCCTGACTCCCAACAACATTTCGAGAAAGTCCAAAATCTCTTAACAGATTTGAAGATCGCCTATCGCATTAATCCCCGTCTTGTGCGTGGTCTCGACTACTACACCCGCACTGCCTTTGAGATTCAATCCACTCAACTCGGCGCACAGTCCGCAGTCTGTGGTGGTGGACGCTACGATCGCTTAATTGCGGAACTCGGCGGCGCAGATGTGCCTGCGGTCGGTTGGGCAATTGGCTTAGAGCGCTTAGTCATCCTCATGCAACAGGTTGCCGAACAAAAGCGATCGCAGGTTGATTTCTATATTGTCTCGCGTGGCGAACAAGCGGAAGCAAAATCTCTATCTATTGCGCAAACACTCCGTAAAGCAGGATTTACCGTAGAACTCGATCTTAGTGGTGCGAAGTTCGATAAACAGTTCAAACGTGCTAGTAATGCGAATGCTCAAGCTGCTGTCGTCATTGGTGATAGCGAGATAGAAGCTGGTCAAGTACAAATCAAGTGGCTAGAATCAGGTGAGCAGGAAGCCGTAGCGATCGCTGATCTCAGTACTAAATTTGAGTCCTTGCGGGCAAAAAACTTTGAATCATCGTCGCCAATTGCTTCAGCTTGATAGGCTTAGCCAGATATTCATTTGCGCCAGCCTCTAGACATCTGGCGCGATCCTCTGGCATATTCAGGGCTGTCACTGCAATGATTGGTAGGTCATGCAAATTCTGATCGCGGATTAGTTTAATCGCTTCAATGCCATTTATTCCTGGCATTTGGATATCCATCAGCACTAGGTCTGGTTGTGCTGATAACACCAGATCCACAGCTTCCTTGCCATCTTTGGCAATAATCATCCGATAGCCCTTGGCTTGGAGATAATTAGAAATAGGCATGATGTTAATGTCGTTATCTTCTGCAAGCAGAATTAGTGGTAAAGACTCAGTTTGATCCTGAGTTGAGTCAGCATCTTTTTCATTAGGAATAAGATCAAGGCTTGAGTCTAGAGACTGCGTTGGTACTTCTTCAGGTAATGGCAGTGATGTATGGATATAGGGTAGATTGATCGCAAAGCAACTACCTACACCCAATTCACTAGTTAACTCTACCCAGCCGCCATGTAACTCGATAATCTGTTTGGTGAGAGCAAGTCCTAAGCCAGTGCCATTATATTGACGATTGAGAGCACTATCGATTTGGACGAAGGGTTGAAATAGTTTTGGAATGTTATCAGGAGAGATACCGATGCCATTATCACTCACGGCAATTCGTAGAAATTTTTGTGGAGTTTGAGCATGCTCATCATGGCAAGCGATCGCTGATGCAGTCGTTTCTATCGTGATTTTTCCACCTTCTGGGGTGAATTTAACAGCATTGTTGAGCAAATTAATTAACACCTGACGAATACGACGCTCATCGACAGGAATTTCTGGGAGATCCTGACTGAATTGAGTTTCTATATAAATCCGCTTCTGAATAGCCTGTTGCTTAACAAATAACAGAGTCGATCTGCATAAACTATCAATGCAACTAGTCTTCAAATCTAAGGTGATCTGTCCTGCTTCAATTTTTGATAAATCGAGAATGTCATCAATCAGTGATAAGAGATGGGTACCACTTGTTTCAATGATTTGCAAAGCTTTAATTTGTTCTGGAGATACTTCCCCAAAGATCTCTTCTTGTAAGCTTTCGGTCATGCCTAAAATCGCATTTAACGGAGTACGCAGCTCATGACTCATGTTAGCGAGAAATTCGTCCTTGAGTCGGGTTGCACGCATTAGCTGCTCATTGGTTTGCCATAGCTTTTCCTCTGCATGTTTGCGATCGCTAATGTCTTGATAGGTTCCTAATACGCCTATTACTTCACCTTGAAGATTTCTCAAGGGCAATTTGTTTGTCTCCAACCAGATCATTTTTCCATCTGAGATATGCTGGGATTCGATAATACCTAATTTAGAATTACCACTGTCGATGACAAGGCGATCATCCCGTCGATACAGTTCCGCTTCCGTCTCTCCCCAAGGCATATCGTAGTCTGTTTTACCAATAATTGCCTTAGAATCTTCTATTCCTGCTGCCCTCGCAAAGTTTTGATTACAGCCTAAATAAGCCGATGCGAGATCTTTCCAAAATATAAATAGAGGGAAAGTATCTAATACAGTTTTGAGAAATTGTTCTCGCTCTTGCAGTTCTTTGGTACGCTGTTGCACCCGCATTTCTAAATCTTGGTTCCAGCGTTGGAGTTTATCATTGGCTATTTTGCGCTCTAACTCAGCAGAGGCTCTTGCCGCAAATACCTGCAAAATGGAAATCACTTCGGCACGCTTAAGTTCTGGTATGGGTCGGGTATCTAAAATACAAAGGTTGCCAATTCCCTTACCATGTTCATCTTTCAGAGATATACCCAAATAGCTTTCAGCATTCATTTTTACAAGGTCAAGGTCTTCAGGAAAAAGGGCTTGAACGCATTGCTCACAATGATATTCGCCTTCCTCCAAAGAAATTTCGCAGGGAGTACGTGCAGGCATGTAGGAAATTGAAGGCTGTAAGCTTCCATTAGCCCAAAAGCCTAATGACTGGAGACTATCATCAATGAGTTCTGTAATTATTGCATAGTCCACATCTAAGGCTTCGGCAATGTGACGTACTAGAGCAGGGAAAAAGTCTTCCCCTGTGACAGCAGCAGTTCCAGTGACGATTTTTTGGAGAGTTAACTCCGCTCTTTTGCGATCGCTAATATCTGTAATCGTCCCCACATAGCCGATGATTTCGCCTTGGATATTGCGCTCCGCTAAAGCTTGTGAAAACACCCAAGTCGTCACCCCATCTGGACGCAAAAAACGACACTCAAGCTTAAATGGACGCTTGGCTTGCACAGCTTCATACCATGCGGCAGTAACCATCTCGCGATCATCAGGATGCAAGCCTCTTGTCCAGCTACCACCTGTAACTTCTTCGGCATTGAGTCCTGCAATTTGACACCAGCGATCATTAACGTAAATACAGTCCCCGATCTGATCTGTGCGAAAAATCCCCACAGGTGCAGCTTCGGCTAATGATGCAAAAAGTTGTTGGCTTTCACGTAGGGAAGTTTCGATTTTTTTGATATCGTCAATACTAATTCCAACACCTAAAACCCCAATCTCATCAGAGTTGGGTAGACGAATTGGGCGCTTTTGCCATTGCTGCCATTGCTCACCAATATGCTCTCGATAGGCTTTTTCTTCAGGAAGAAATAGGTTCTGTTGAGTTTCAATTACTAGTCGATTCTCGCGAAGATAGCGCTCCGATTCTTCAGATCTGATGTGCAGATCTGCATCGTTTTTGCCTAAGATTTCCTCAACGGTCGTGTTATTGAATTCAGCTACGGCTTTATTGGCTAGGACAAAACGCCCCTCCCAGTCTTTGACAAAAATGAAGTTGGGATTGCTATCAATGACTAAACGGAAGAACTCCTGCTGTTTTTGGAGGAGATCGTGACTCTCTCGCAGTGATGCCTCTATTTTTAAGCGATCTTGATTTTCCTGCAGCAAATTAGCGATCGCTTGCTCTAGTTGACTTGTCCGTTCCCAAACAGTTTCCTCTAAATTCTCTTGAGAATTTCTTAAGTCGATTTCAATTTGCTTCAAAGGGGTAATATCACGAATTAACCCAACTCTATTGGAGCAAGACTGCTCTTGGAAACAAGATTCCGAGATTAAGGCGATAAAAGATGTCCCGTCTTTGCGATACATCTCAATCTGGTTTTCTATAGTACGACCATTCGCAGAACATGGACAAACAGAATTCAGCCATCTCACCAATTCTGGCTGTGCTGCTAATACACTAACTGATTGACCGATCGTCTCTTGAGCAGAAATATTGCAGAGTTTCGCAAGGCTATCATTGATAAATTGTAAGATTCCCGATTCATCAATAATGTAGATTCCATCGTCGATGTTCTGCATTGCTCGATTAAGTAAATTGAGCCGCTGCTCGACTTGATAACGATTTAGCGTTTGGTCTATAGCTATGGGCAAACTCTTGAGGTAATTATGCTCAGCATCCTTAATCAGATAATCAGATGCCCCTTGATTCATGAGATGTATGGCAGTTTCTTCATCACCTTTACCCGTCAAAATGATAAATGGGCAATTTTGGGATTGGAGCATGGGAAAGATTTCAGAAGAATAACCATCTTGCAATAGATAGTCTAAAACTACAATCTGAAATTTTTGACTTTCGAGAATTGCTAATGCTGAGTCAACTGAGCCAACCAACGTATATTCATAGGGTAATTTAAATTGCTGCACATGTCTGGTGAAGGCAAGGCAATCAAGACGATCATCCTCTACATATAAGACCCTAATTGATGAATTACTGACCGATAATTTTGCTCTCATAAATCCCATATAGATAAAAGAAGAGAGTGTATTTAATGGACGTATGCCGAATAAAGTTATTTAGATTATTTGCGCAACCTTTTACTCAACAATTAAGATATAGCACTTTGTACTCCACATTGCACATGATCGATATTAGGAGTAATTTATGGATTAGGGTAGTAAGTAGCTAGGTATAATTACAAGCCAGAATTAAAAGCTGTGGTGCAAGCTGCGCTTGCGCCACAGCTTTTGGAGTTTTTAATTGAACTTATAGCAGTCCTAAATCATTTGTAGATTTTTGTTTTTTTGTGGAAGCGCACCCCGAAGGGGTGCGCTTCCACAAACCATTTAGGATTGCTATATCTACTTACTAAATAGGTAAAGATGCGCGGTACAAATCGACAATCATCTTTACCACAACAAATTCCTTCCTTACTCATTAAAAAAATGCTTTAAGTGCGATCGCCTATTTAATGGAAGAATTGGAAAATGTTGTCTAGAAAGTTGTCTAGAAATAGGTTACAAAATCACTCATTTACTATGGCTCAATAATTATGCGTGTTGTATTTTTTGGAACTCCAGACTTTGCCGTTCCCACCTTAGAGAAACTATTATCCGAACCAGATTTTGAAGTGGTGGGTGTGGTCTCCCAACCAGATACTAGGCGTGGTCGCGGCAATCAAGTTACGCCGCCACCCGTCAAAGCGGCGGCGATCGCTAAAAATCCCGATCTCCAAATCTGGCAACCCGATCGCCTCAAAAAAGATAAACAGGTACTTGAAGAACTAGCCGCCACAAATGCCGATGTATTTGTGGTAGTTGCCTATGGGCAGATTCTCTCGCAAAAGATTTTGAATATGCCTAAGTATGGCTGTATCAACGTGCATGGCTCATTGCTACCCAAATATCGCGGAGCTGCACCGATCCAATGGGCGATCGCGAATGGGGAAAGCATTACTGGGATTACAACCATGCAAATGGATGCAGGTATTGATACAGGCGCAATGCTCCTCAAAGCGGAGTTAGAAATTTTGCCTGAAGACAATACGGATACCTTAAGTACGAAATTAGCGAACTTAGGTGCAGATTTATTAATTGATACTTTACGGCGCTTAGATACGATCAAACCTGAACCTCAAGATGATGCTTTGTCCTGTTATTCACCAATGATTGGGCGCGAGGATTGGGAACTAGATTGGAGCAAAGAGGCGATCGCTTTGCATAATCGCATTCGTGCCTTCTATCCCAATTGCTACATAGATTTTCGGGGACAGAGATTAAAGATTACGAAATCGGAAGTTATAGAAGATGAAGACAATTTCGAGAACATTGGAAAAGTTGTCGAAATTCGTAAAGGTAAAGGCTGTGTCTTGCAAACTGGTAAAGGTCTATTACTCATTAAAGAAGTGCAACCTGCGGGCAAGAAACTGCAATCGGGTTGGGATTTTGTCAATGGCGCAAGAATTGCGATCGGGCAATCCTTTATCTAAAAGAAATGCGGCGCGATCGCGCCGCATTTCTTTTAATTTGGTTGTGCCTAGCTCACCAATGCCTCTTAGAATTAAAGCAAGCCTAAAAGTATGGGCATTTTTGCGTTTGTTTTAGAGCATAGTTAACTTGCAAGTTTAATGAGCATAAAAGTCGTTTCCACTTCCCCATTTGCTGACCAGAAGCCCGGTACTTCTGGACTTAGAAAAAAAGTTACCGTTTTCCAAACGCCTAACTATCTCGAAAATTTCGTTCAATCCATATTTGATAGCCTCGAAGGATTTGCGGGACAAACCCTCGTCGTCGGTGGTGATGGACGCTACTACAACCGTCATGCCATTCAAGTAATCCTTAAAATGGCAGCCGCCAATGGTTTCGGTAAAATCATGGTTGGACGTGGTGGCATTTTATCCACGCCTGCTGCCTCCTGTGTAATTCGTAAGTACAACGCCTTCGGTGGGATTATCCTCTCTGCAAGCCATAACCCCGCAGGCAAAGATGGCGACTTCGGCATCAAGTACAACACAGGCAATGGGGGGCCAGCACCCGAAAAAATCACTGATGCGATCTATGACATCACCAAGAGCATTAGTGAATATAAAATCCTTGAAGCTAGTGACCTCGATCTCGATCGCATAGGTGAAACCAAACTCGGTGATACGGTGGTGGAAGTGATCGACTCCGTTGCTGATTATGCGGAATTGATGGAATCTCTCTTTGATTTCGATCGCATTAAATTATTACTTGCCTCCCCAGATTTCAGCCTCCGCTTCGATGGAATGCACGCGGTAACTGGTCCCTATGCTCAAGAAATTCTGGTTAATCGTTTAGGCGCACCCGCCAGCGCTTTGCAAAATTGCGTACCGCTCGAAGACTTTGGCGATGGACATCCAGACCCCAACTTAGTCTATGCCCATGATCTCGTTGAAGTGCTTTATGGCGATAATGCTCCCGACTTTGGTGCGGCTTCCGATGGCGATGGCGATCGCAATATGATCCTTGGCAAAAAATTCTTTGTCACCCCTAGCGACAGCTTAGCGATTCTCGCCGCCAATGCTCATCATGTCCCCGCTTACAAAGGTGGACTTGCAGGTATTGCCCGTTCTATGCCCACTAGCCAAGCCCCCGATCGCGTGGCAGCTAGACTTGGCATCGAGAGCTATGAAACGCCGACGGGTTGGAAATTCTTCGGGAACTTGCTCGATGCGGGTAAGGCAACCCTTTGCGGTGAAGAAAGCTTTGGTACTGGCTCCAATCACGTTCGCGAAAAGGATGGACTCTGGGCAGTATTATTCTGGTTAAATGTTCTGGCGGCGCGTCAGCAATCGGTCGAAGCGATCGTTAAGGAGCATTGGCAACTTTATGGACGTAATTTCTACTCTCGCCATGACTATGAAGGCGTAGATAGCGATCGCGCCAATACCCTAGTCAATAATCTTCGCAATAAATTTGCTGAACTAAAGGGTCAGAAATTTGGCAATTACGAAGTTGCCTTTGCTGATGATTTTAGCTATACCGATCCCGTCGATGGCAGTGTCAGCAATAACCAAGGTATCCGCATTGGCTTTACCGATGACTCGCGGATCGTTTTCCGTCTGTCGGGTACTGGCACTCAAGGTGCTACCCTCCGTCTCTATGTCGAGAGCTATGAGCCAAATATTGCCAAGCATAACCTTGATACCCAAGAAGCTCTCAAAGAGCTAATCGAAATCGCCGATCAAGTTGCCCAGATCAAAGTTCTCACAGGACGCGATCAGCCTACGGTAATTACATAAATCAAAAAGGCGGCGCTTCGCGCCGCCTTTTTTAGAATTGACAAGCATCCTGCAACCAAGAGCGCTCTGCATCGGTAAGTAGTGGTGAGAGCTTCTCAATTACCAACCCATAGTAATTTTCTAGCCATGCAATTTGTTGAGGATTGAGCTTATGGCGATCGATTAACTTCTTGTCAAAAGGAATGTAGGTCAAAGACTCAAACTCATACCAAGGCGTTTTATTAGGATTATCACTTGCGGATTTCGGAGATTCCTGCTTAACTTCCTTCACAAAATAGAGATTCTCCAAACGGATACCGCCCCATTTCGGTTGATAGTACCCCGGCTCAATGCTATTAATTGTACCGAGATCGAGGGATTGATTGACACGCTTACTGATGCCATTAGGTCCTTCATGGACATTGAGGAATACACCCACGCCATGCCCAGTGCCATGTCCATAATCTAGCCCACTCTGCCAGAGCGAAGAACGGGCAATGCCATCGATTTGGCTGCCTGTCGTGCCTTTAGGAAATCTTTGCATCGCGCAATTAATATGGGATTTGAGAACTTCTGTATAGCGATCGCGTTGTTCCGCAGTTGGTTCGCCAATGCTCATAGCGCGAGTGTCATCGGTTGTACCACCATAAAACTGCGAACCCGAATCTAGCAAAAGCAAATCGCCATTAATCAACTTACAAGCTGGGTTGGGGTTACTGTAATGCACAATCGAGCCATTCGCACCCGTACCTGCGATTGTCGGGAAACTGAGGTCAATAAAACCTTCCTGTTGCTTGTATAAACCTTCGATTTTGTGGGCAACATCCCTTTCACTAATGACATTACCTGCGGCAACCTGTTCTTCAATCCATTTAATCGTCAAGGTCTTTGCCCAGCTAGCTTTGAGATTAGCTTTTTGCATCTGTGCGATTTCGACAGCATTCTTATGGGATTTGAAAGTCTCAACGGGATTGTCACCATCAACAATTTTTGCCTTGACTGCCTTCAGTTGCAAATATGTACCGTAAGTAGTTTGCGATGCGGCTATTAACACAGGTTGATGATCAGCAGCTAGCGATCGCAATGTTGGTAAATATTGCTCATAGTCAAGGATCTGCACTTGCCCCGCAAGGGATTGCCGCACCGCTTCATCAAGGCGCGAAGTATTCGTAAAGAGATACGCATCTGTCAAGGTGACGATCGCATAGCTAATAAATACAGGATTGCACTCGACATCACGACCGCGCAAATTGTAGAGCCATGCAATCTGATCCAACTTGGTGACAGGTAAAATCGCCGCCTTCTTTTTCCCTAAATCCTCGCGCACCCGTTCTAATTTCTTGTCTAAGCTCTCACCTGTAATCTCATCAGGCAGAGCAATAATCGGTTGATCGCCAAAGGTAGGTATAGGCTCACTCTCCGCCCAAGGACTTTGCGATCGCACCGTATCCACCAAATTTTCGAGAATCGGCACGATCTCAACACCACTAACATTTAAGCGATCGGCAAAGCGACGATATTGGGAAATGGTAATCGTAAAGGGATCGATGCCAAGGCGAAAGGTTTTCTCTTGCTTCGCCGCATTGTTTCCCAATTCTTCAAGAACTTCTTCTACGGTCTGATGATCTTCCAATCCCACTTTGCAGACCTTTTGCAACGTTGCATCCACCTGCATATCCGCCTGCTCGTAATAGCGCGGATCGACAAATACCCAAGCTTGGGCAGTACCGATTAAAAAATCTCCAGCCGAACCCGTAAAACCACTAATCCATTGACGACGCTGTTTCGCTTCAGGCAAGTACTCATTGAGATGCTCATCCGCCGAAGGAACAAAATAGGCATCAAGTCTATGTTTCGCCAATTGCGATCGCAAAGCCGTAAATTTCTGGGCAACGCCCGTTAATTCAGCGGATTGTGGTGATGTAGTGGTTAAGGGCTGCAATAAAACCATGAAGTTTATGTGTGTAGAGATTGATCTATCCAAATTTTAACCGATCTAGTTTTGTCCCGCCTGCACAGCAGATGGCACAAGCTTTTAGGGACTTACCATTAATTTAAAGTATCTGTGGCTTCGACTCCGCTCAGCCAACGTTATAGCGGTTTTCAAATGAGTGTGTACTCATTTGAAAACAAAAAATCATTCCCAGTAAGAGTTTTGAGTTTTCATTTTGCCGTAGGCAAAATGAAAACTGCTATAGCTGAGCGGAGTCGAAGCTAGATAACTTTGGTGGGACATTTTTGATCTGCGAGAGTCTTAGGTCTTTAGCTGGATAAAGAATTAATGGCTCATTTGCTATAATCTCTTTGCCTATAGCCACTTTGGGATAAAAGTCCCCTTTAACCCAATAATTACTGCAATGTTAATTACCGAAAATATCGAAACTCGCGATCGCCTCCACAGCTCATTGTCAACATGGACATGGCAAGGACATCAAATCCAATATTCCGTCACGGGTTCAGGTACACCTCTAGTGTTGATTCATGGCTTTGGTGCGTCCATCGGTCACTGGAAAAAGAATATTCCCGCATGGGCTGAAGCTGGCTATCAAGTATTTGCCCTCGACCTCTTAGGCTTTGGCGCTTCCGCCAAACCTGCCCTCGATTATTCCCTCGAACTTTGGGAAGAACTACTGCGTGACTTTCATCAAGAACTCGTCCAACGCCCTACAATCTTCATCGGTAATTCCATTGGTGCATTGCTTGCCCTGATGTTAACGGCTAACTCTCCAGAAATTGCGATCGGAGCAGTTTTGCTCAATGCCGCAGGTGGGCTCAATCATCGTCCTGAAGAATTGAATTTGCCCCTGCGTTTAGTGATGGGAGCCTTTGCAAAGTTAGTTAGCTCCGAAGTCACAGGCAAGTTTGTATTTAATCAAGTTCGCCAAAAGAGAAATATCCGCAATTCTCTCCGTCAGGTCTATCGCAATCATCAAGCGATCGATGATGACTTAGTGGATATGCTCTATCAACCATCCTGTGATGAAGGCGCACAAAAGGTCTTTGCCTCCATTCTCACTGCTCCTGCTGGTCCTCGCACTTCCGAGCTTTTAGCCAAGATCGAAAAGCCCTTACTAGTACTATGGGGTGATGCCGATCCTTGGACTCCCATTAATGGCGCGAAGGTCTATCAAGAAGCAAGTAAAACCAAAGATATTCAACTCATTCCCATTCCCAATACAGGACATTGCCCCCACGACGATCGCCCTGAAATTGTCAATGCTCTGGTAATCCACTGGTTACAAAAATTACTCTAAAATCAGATAGGTATTGCGAAGCAATACCTATCTGATTTTTCTAACTCAATGCGCTGTAAGTTCGGGATGTAGCGCAGCTTGGTAGCGCATCGCGTTCGGGACGCGAGGGGCGTAGGTTCAAATCCTATCATCCCGATTAATATCGGCATCACTACATCAAACTTTTTGAAAGCGGCGCTTCGCGCCGCTTTCAAAATTTTAAAATCAGCGTAAATCGCTGTAAAGGCTATATGATTATCTTGAGTTCATCTTTAAGCACAATTTAATCAAAAGCCATCATGTTGAGTTCGACTAGGGAACTTCTAGAAACTGCGCGTCGTAATGCCTATGCGATCGGTGCATTTAATGTCTATAACTTAGAAGGCGTAAAAGCTGTGGTCAATGCTGCGGAAATTAGCCGCAGTCCTGCCATGTTGCAATTACATCCTAGTGCTCTCAAGTATGGCAAGCTTCCCTTGGTAAGGATGTGCATTGAGGCAGCAAAGTCAGCAAATGTCCCCATCTCAATCCATCTCGATCATAGTACTTCGGTGGCGGATATTAGCTTAGCCCTAGATGCTGGCGTGCGATCGATCATGGCGGATGGTTCACCCATGCCCTACAAAGAAAATTTGCGATTCACTAGGGACATGACTGCAATCTCTCATAAGTTCCATGCGATCGTGGAAGCGGAAATTGGCAGAATCAGTGGTACTGAAGATGGACTCACCATCGCTGAGAAAGAAGCCAAGATGACTGATCCGCTTCAAGCCTTAGAATTTGTGCAGCAAACTAATGTTGACGCTTTAGCTGTCACCATTGGCAATGTTCATGGTGAATATAAAAGTCCACCCCGTCTAGATTTTGCTCGTTTGGAAAAGATTCGTAGTCTAGTGGATATTCCCTTAGTTTTGCATGGTGCTTCGGGCTTACCCAAGGAGATGATTGAGCGATCGATTCAATTGGGAGTGTGCAAATTTAATGTCAATACGGAAGTCCGCCAAGCCTATATGCAGTCGCTCAAGCTAGAAATTTGTGGTGATAGTCCGAAGGATTTATTAGAAATCGCAGGAGAAGCGATCGCCGCTATGCAGGAAGTAATCATCGACAAGCTCAATCTATTTGGTTCCGTTGGCAAAGCCCATCTCCATGAAACTCCCTATGCAGAGTTATTAGCAACACAAGCACATAGATAATGAGTGGGAACACCTCAGATTGATACTAAGTGCTTATACTCATAAGAATCAAGCAGACCATTGAGATAAGCACAGCGATGTTTCAAAACTTGAGGGACATTTCTTTGATTCCATTGAGCGCCAGAAATCTTACAGCGTTTGCGGAAATAGCTTACAAAATTCACAGCCCGTTTAAACTTGAAACCATCAAATAGTGCCATAGCAGATTCAACATCACCATCCCAGAGAAATTGTTCGACATTTTCTAGTCTGCGTATGGAGCCGCCAACACCATGTAAATGCTCAACAAGATGTAGGTGAGTCGGCGCAGGATAAACCTAAACGCGACGGTGCACTTGACGACTATGAGATTTGTCAGACTATTCAGCATAGCTAATGGCTTCCGTGGTTTGATGTAAATCATCCAAAATATTGACCAGATTCGGTTGATTATTTTTAAGCGCAATCAAATACAAATAATCTTGTTTAACTATAAGTAGCTAGGCATAAATAAACTGAAAACCGAAAAGATTGTTCCGCCCTCTGCGCGGGCGGAACAATCTCTGGTTTTAGGTTTTAATATTCTCATCTACTTAGCAATCCTAAATGAGCCGTGAGAAGCTTCGCCTTTGCTCAGCCATCGGTATATGTTGACTGAGCGAAGGCGAAGCCCTATGTTTCTCATAAATGATTTAGGACTGCTATACTTCGATTTCACTAATTTGTTTGTTTTCGGATACAGCAAGGGCTATTACTTCTCCCATGTCATGGGTAAAGGCTGATACGGTACTGGTAAAGTTTTGCCTAGAATCTGTCTGATTGGTCAGGGGTAGTACATATAGCTGACATAAAACCCAAGAATAGGAAGGCGGCGCAAAGCGCCGCCTTCCTATTCTTGGGTTTTGCTTTTGTCCTAACACAAGTGACCGCAGCTATAAATATAAACCCCTAAAAGCTATGGCGCACGCAGAGCGTGCGCCATAGCTTTTAGATATGTAATTCTAGATACTTAGGAAGCTTTTGGTGGTACTAATTGATTATTAGAAGGTTTAGGGGGTGACTGCTCTGGACGTTGATTGTTTTGACGATTTTCACGGCGTTCTTGACGTTGCTCTTGGCGATTTTCCTGACGATTCTCGCGACGTTCTTGACGATTTTCACGGCGTTCTTGACGTTGCTCTTGGCGATTTTCCTGACGATTCTCGCGACGGTCTTGATGATTTTCACGGCGTTCTTGACGTTGCTCTTGGCGATTTTCCTGACGATTCTCGCGACGGTCTTGACGCTGATCTTGGCGTTGCTCGCGACCTTCTTGACGTTGCTCTAAACGTTGCAACTGCTCACGAAATTCTTGACGACGTTTTTCTTGACGTTGATCTTGGCGCTGGTCGCGCTGATCTTGGCGATTTTCCCTTCTTTCCTGACGATTTTCCTGACGTTGCTCGCGATGTTCTTGCCGTTTTTCTTGACGTTGCTCAGTAGGTCGGATATTTGTTTGTGCTGAAGCAAGATTGGGATAAACAGAAACCGTTCCGAGTAAAGTAGCTGATAGCAATACAAGATTTAAAAACTTCATGATCTATTCCCAATATACCTATATAACTGACATCGAATCAAAATTTTATTTCTATACCCCCATTAAAATTAAGGATTCCCATCTTCCCTAATAATTACCACTGAAAAGTTATACAAAAGTTATATAGATAATTCAAATAAAAACTACAACTTCGACTTCGCTCAGCTAGCTTACACCGTGGGCTGAGCGGAGTCGAATCCCCCTCTACAAATTATTTAAAATAACTATAAGTAGATGAGCATATTAAAACCTAAAACTAGAGATTGTTCCGCATGCGTAGCGTGCAGAACAATCTCTAGTTTTAGGTTTTCAGTTTATTTATACCTAGCTACTTACAGTGCTTGTCTTACATCTGAAATTTTTGAAAGCGAGGCAAAGCCTCGCTTTCAAAAATTCTTTTATACATTTACTAACTCTTTCATGGGTGCAGCAAGAGCTTCTTCTAGGGGAGCACGTCCGAGGCGCTCTTCTAGAATATTCATCACAGTACGCCCAAAGTCATCATCATCACGTTTCCATGCTTCTAGACATACTTCACCAAAGAAAGAACCGAGTGGCTCAGGATTCCAAAGGAGTTTCTTGGCAGTCCAAGGCATCATACTCATCGGGTTATAACCTTCCTTGAGAATGTTGTTCTTGAAAGCATAGTCTTCTAGATGAGTATGAGGTTGTAAGCCAATAAAGAAAATGGCAGGTTCTACTTTGTCAGCACCAAATATTGCTTCTAGCTCACGATGATAGGCGATCGTTTGGCGAATGGTGTCAAAGGTTTCATCAATGACATTAAAGGAATAGTTAACCGATACCAATTCATTGAAGCCTGCGGATTTAAGATCGCGACAGTTCTGTAAAACAGACTTGAGGTTATAGCCCATTCGCATTTTGCGGACTAACTCTTGCGAGCCGCTAGTAATGCCAATTTCGAAGTAGCTCATACCTGTTTCCACCATTAACTGACAGAGGTAAGGCGTGAGATTGTCGGCGCGAATATAGGCTGCCCAATGGATGCCAGTCATGCCTGAAGCCTTGACCTTTTCTAATAGTTCTACAGCATCATCAATGAATTTTTTGGCAGGAATGAATTGAGCGTCGGTAAACCAGAAGTTACGCACACCACGATCATAAAGTTGACGAATTTCCTTAATGACTTCATCGGTGGGATTAATGCGAACCTGTTTTCCTTCAATAACTGTATAAATGCAGTAGCAACAGTTATGGGGACAGCCGCGCTTGGTTTGCACACCGATATAAAAATCGCGATCGCGGAAATAGTAATTAAAATCTTCCCAAATCGATTCGATATATTCGTAATCACAGGCACTTTTTTCGATGGGGGCAGGTTCTTCATGAATCAACCTCGGACGAGGTTTAGTTTCACCGACTACATAGCAGCGATCGCTTTCAATTTCCCGACCTTGGACTAGTCGTTCTAATAATGATTCACCCTCACCAACCGAAATAATCGTTCCCTTGGGCAATACATTTCCTAATTGCTCATAGAACACACTAACTGCCCCACCACCGATCACGGCTCTGGCTTCTGGGTGATAGCGTCTTGCTCGACTTAACCCGCGTCGGATTAACTGTGAATTGCGCCAAAGTTCGGTGTAGTAAGAAGTAAATAGGCGCAACCCATTCACCGCACCTCGCAATTTCTTAAAAGGGTTTTTGGCATAGTAAAACTCAAAGGCATTTTGGAGAGGGTTGCCGCCACGTCCGCCCACGGGTGCATAGATTTGAATATCCCGCCATGAGAATACAAGTAAATTGGGTTGAAACTTGTCGATCGCCCGATCTAGAGCTGCATAAAAGTCTAAGGGTGGTACTGTGCCGAGATCAAAAATATTTTGCTGGACATGGGGCGCGACTTTATGGATATGGTCAGATAGATAAACTACGCCAATCGGAAAAATCGGGTTACATGGTAGGCGTACATACAAGATGCGATCGCAGCCTACTGATACTGTAGATATAGCTTCAGATATGTCACCAGATGAGGTGCTGGAATTATTTAGGGGATCATTGGTAGACATAGGATTTAATCTCTGATTTTTAATTTTATTTTAATTAAAATTTTAGGTATTTCTAAAGAAGTAGTATTTTTTGTAATGATGTGTTACCCACAATGGGGCGCATCATCACCTCTTCAGTAATCCCAAGTTTTATTATTTAGAGCGTTTTTATTGTTTTTTGGCGTTCCTATCGATCACCAAAAGTGTAATGATTCTATTTTAATCAACAAGTCTTTACATATCTTAATTATATGCACTTATCTGACGCATAATATGACAAAGAGAAAGGCGGTGCTTAGCGCCGCCTTTCTCTTTTGCGAGCATTGTTGTGGCAACCTGCGAAGGATAACTCATAAGTAAAAACTAATGATAATCCCCAATAAAATCTCCATTTTAAATTTCTTGATTTTGGTGATTTTTTATACTCGTTACAACTCCGTGAACGTTTATAGTTAAATTTTCATAATTGCTTAAACTCAAAATGATGGGGATCAAATTCACGGTTACATATCTTTAGGAGTTGGTAGTAGTGTTTACAATCGTCAGTGAGACTTGAATGTTAGCTTTATGTTCATCTTAAAAATTGCGAGATAGTTATTCTTGTAAACCCTAAACATATCGGCAGGTCGTACTGGCTTAAGTGTAAATATTTTTATAACCATGACTAAATTGTGATCATAAAAATTACAAAAGTCTTGTTTTTTTAAGATTTGCAAACTATATAAACAAAATACAAAATATTATGTCTTTATTTGATCCATTACCTGCTGATTTGCATGACAAGAAAATTGTCTGCTCATATGTCAATGCCACTAGCAAAATCCAAATTGCAAGGATTACCGATGTACCCCAGTGGTACTTTGAGCGTGTTGTATTTCCCGGACAAAATTTAATTTTTGAAGCGATCGCCTCAGCTCATGTTGAGATTCACACAGGGATGATGGCAAGCTCCATACTTTCGGATACAATTCCCTGTGTCCAATTACAGGTAGAAGAAGCTAGCTCGACATTACCAAGTTGGGTTCCCATGAAGGCAATTGATGATAGCCTACTTGATGATCCATCGATGCTACTGGCTATGCCTGAACCTGAAGTAGTCTCCTAGCAATGGATTTTCTGCCCTTCCATTTGTCCCAGTTTTTGATGGGCATAAAAATGGATTTTTTGTCCCTTGATTATGCTCAATTCCTAATTATCACTGCAATTGTTTATTGGCTCTTACCCAATGTGCAGGCACGCTTGTTAGTTATTGTGACAGCAAGCTTAGTGTTTTACTCATTTATTCAGAGACAATATGTCTGGCTGTTGCTGGTAATGTTGGCGATTAATTTTTGGTTGGGTAAAGAAATTCGGAAAGGAGATAAATTTCTAAAGCAGTGGCTACTGTTTGTGGGGGTATTTTTTAATGTACTACTGCTGTTTGGATTTAAATACATTCCCTTTGTGGCTACAGTCATTGGCAATATTACAGGCTTGCCCGTCGGTAGTTCCTTAGCAATTTGGGCAAAAGCCAACATTATTCCGCCCATTACGCTCAGTTTTTTTGTATTTGAACTGATTGCTTACTTGATCGATACCTATCGGGGGAATACTCCTGCAAGGGATTTCCTCAGCTTTGCTGCTTACAAGTTGTTTTTTGCGAAGTTACTATCAGGTCCAATTACGCGCTATCAAGAGTTTGCACCCCAGCTATTAACGCGATCGCGTCCTGTATTATCAGACATTGCAGAAGGCGTATGGCTGTTTGCCTGCGGAGCAGTCAAAAAAGGGATCATCGCCGACAATATGGCAAGGTTTGTGGATCTCTGTTTTCGCAATACTGAACGCGCAGGCAGCCTTGATCTGTGGATTGCCTTAATTGGCTATGGCATTCAGATTTACTGTGACTTTAGCGGTTATATCGATATGGCAAGGGGTAGCGCCTTATTACTGGGCTTTAAGCTACCGCAAAATTTTGATTTTCCCTATTTTTCCACCAGCATTTCCGATTTTTGGCGACGTTGGCATATGACCCTCGGCGCATGGATGCGAAATTATCTTTATATTCCTCTCGGTGGTTCTCGTGGTGGGTTGTGGCGTACTTGCCTAAACTTGATGGTCATCATGATCGTAGTTGGTATCTGGCATGGCGCAAACTGGGGCTTCATTATTTGGGGGATCTGGCATGGAGCTGCCCTAGTGGGGCATCGTTTGTGGATGGAGCTTTGCTCAATATTTGAAGGACTAAATAAGATCTGGAAACATCTACCAATGAAGATTGTGGCGATTTTGATGACCCAACTAGTCGTCTTTGTTGGTTGGATTCCTTTTCGCTTGCCTAATTTGACGGATACCAATATGTTTTTACAGAGGCTATGGGGCTATCAAAGCGATCCTCAATTTGGTGTAAAAATCTATGTCGAGTCCCTTGGGATTACCTTGGGACAAATTACTTTATTAATGGGCGGTGTGTTGCTCATGTCGCTAGTTGCCTATAAATGCGATCGCGCTAAGTGGCAGTTAAATTGGCAAATAAAATTATTCCTAGTCCCCATTAGTCTCTTTCTAGTCAGTATCCTCAGCCCCGATAAGAAATTACCATTTATTTATTTTGATTTTTAGAATCCAGAAAAAATCGCTCTTCCAGAGAGTCGAAACACACAATGATTGGGGCTTCTCAGCCAAAGGTATTGTCTGTATGAAAATGATTCTAGGTTGAATAAAGGGTAAAGGCTTTCTCAACTTTCGATCCAACAAACCAAGATATTTTTACGCTTGCGAAGCAAGCGTAAAAATATAGATAATTCAAATAAAAACTACAGCTTCGACTTCGCTCAGCTAGCTTAACGTGAGTTCGGGATAATTTGAAATGGTCTTTGAGAGAGGGTTTGCGACGCA
>VFQS010000913.1_pt1 | contig 29279 bp, 22 predicted proteins | sample 3512361 | NCBI WGS metagenome assembly VFQS01 (sample SAMN10412375, study PRJNA504923) | tailings metagenome | isolation source: Relicate 1 Philex TSF3 active mining | place: Philippines
AAAGTCTTCCATTTTAAATGTGTGACTAATCGCTGGATGGTAATTGATTTTTTCTTCTTTTTGACTGATATTATCTTTTTTTTCAATTTGTTGCGCACAACTTTGAAGTACGATAGCAAAAACGGCTGCTGTAAAAGTTATTTTATTCATAATTTCTTTTAATTCAATACAAATTTACATTCTTTAGTTTTTAATAAGCGCCAGTACTATTTTAACTTTTGCACAAGTTTATTGACATTTTTAAGAGAATAGATTTTTTTGTAAATCATTTTTTTTGTTAACTTATATTAGAAAAATAGTATGGAGGAAAAATTTTCAATTAAAAATTGGGCTTTAGAAGACAGGCCTCGTGAAAAGTACATTAGTAAAGGGGTGAATTCATTAACTGATGCTGAGTTGTTTGCTATTATTCTGGGAAGTGGGTATAAAGATAAATCTGCATTAGAATTATCGAAGGAAATGCTACGCTCTGTTTCAAATAATTTAGACGTTTTTGCAAGATTATCATTAAAAGATTTAATGCGATTCAAAGGGGTGGGAGAAGTAAAAGCGATTACTTTACAGGTGGTGTTTGAAATTGCAAGAAGAAGAAAATTAGCAAAGAATTCGATCGAATCAATAAAAACTTCTCAAGATGTAGCAAATATTTTTTGTCCAAAATTACAAGATTCTACCATTGAAGAATTTCATGTGATTTTATTGAATAGGAAAAATACTATTCTTGCTATGCATAAAATTTCTGAAGGAGGTACTACTGGTACTATTGTTGATGCTAAAGTAGTTTTTAAAAAAGCAATAGAACAGTTAGCTTGTGCTATGATTTTGATTCACAATCATCCTTCTGGTAATAAAATGCCAAGCCATGCTGATTTAGAATTAACAAAAAAAATAAAATCATTTGGAGAATTGATTGATATAACAATTTTAGATCATATTATTATTGCTAATGATAATTACTTTAGTTTTGCAGATGAAAATATATTATAATTTAGTTTCGTGAAAAAAATTCTAACAGTAATCGGTGCAAGACCTCAAATTATCAAAGCAGCTGCAATTAGTCGAGCAATCAAAAATTCGTTTTTCTATGAATTAAACGAAGTTATTGTTCATACGGGACAACATTATGATGAAAATATGTCTGCTATTTTTTTTGAAGAATTAGGTATTCCAAATCCAGAATTCAATTTAAATGTAGGAAGTGGGTCTCATGGGGTGCAAACAGCAAAGATGATTGAAGGGATGGAAAAACTTATCATCGATGAAAAACCGGATGGAATTGTAATTTATGGTGATACAAATTCAACGATAGCTGCAGCTTTAGCCGCTTCTAAAATACATATTCCGGTTTTTCATATTGAAGCAGGTTTGAGAAGTTTTAATAAGTCGATGCCAGAGGAAGTAAATAGAATTTTATCTGACCACATATCTACATTATTGTTTTGCCCTACTAAAACAGCTGTTAAAAATTTAATTAAAGAAGGTTTTTCTATTTCAAATATAAATCAACCTACTGTAGATAATCCACATGTTCATTTATGTGGAGATATCATGTTTGATAATAGCATGTACTTTTCTTCTGTTTCAGATCAAAAGTCAAAAATTCTAGAACAAATAACGGTGAATGATAAAAGTTATATTTTAGTAACAATACATAGAAATGCAAATACCGATGATAAGGTTCGTTTAAACGCTATTTTTAATGCGTTGGTATATATTCAAAACACTACTGGATTTGACATTGTTTTACCTCTACATCCTCGAACTAATAAGATGATGGATATGTTGTTAGGTGAAGAGATTAAATCACTACTTAAAGACAATAAGAATTTTAAAATTATTCCACCGGCAGGTTTTTTGGATATTATCTCACTTGAGAAAAACGCATCGTTAATTATTACAGATAGTGGAGGTTTACAAAAAGAGGCTTATTTTTTTAAGAAACCGTGTGTAATATTGCGTCCAGAAACAGAATGGGTTGAAATAGTAGAAAATGGAAATGCAATTATAGCCGATGCTGATCAACATAAAATTGTGACTGCAGCAAATCAATTACTTACTCAAAAGGATTTTACATTTCCGAATTTATTTGGTGATGCGAAAGCAGCAGAATTTATTGTTCAAAAAATAGTTGATTGTCTAAATTAATTTATGTTAGTTGTCTATGTAGAAGAGGTGTCAGAAAGATTAATTTACACGTTAGATTTTATCTTTCGAGATCGTAAGATTGAATATCAGATTACCAATGATCCGATATATTACAACAAATTAGAAGGGTTTAAGTTTAATTATTCGAATCGAGTATTTGAGACTGGAGTGCATATTCAGCCTAGCGAAGTTATTTTTTCTGAAGTCATAAAGGAATATGAAATCAATAAGTCTATTTTTTACAGACTTGAATGTCTTTCATTTGATGGTATTGTTGATCCAATAGCTTCTGTTTTTTATTTGATTTCTCGTTATGAGGAATACCTGATTTTAAGAAGAGATGTTCACGATCGATTTCAAGCAAAAAACAGTTTGCAATATAAATTTGGATGGTTAAGACAATGTATTTGTGATCGATGGTGCGAAGATTTGATTTCTTTTATGGAGGAGGAATATAAGCGAGTGCTTTCTTCGTTTAAGTTTCATACTACAATTGTTCCAACTTTTGATGTTGACAATGTTCGTGCATTTGAGTGGAAGGAGGGGGTACGAACATGGATTGCCATTTGGAAAGATAGAATTTCTAAGAATACTGAAAATAGAAATTTAAGACAGTTGGTTTTGGCAAATAAACAAAAAGATCCTTTTGACAATTTTGATTACATTCTAAATATTTCTGATCGTGGATTTGATGTGAAAATGTTTTGGTTAGTCGGTGATTTTGCAAAATACGATAGAAATGTTTCAGTAAATGATAAAAGACATAGGAGTTTAATAAAAAAAATGTCTGTTCGAACTTCACTAGGAGTTCATCCAAGTTATAAATCAAATTTGAGTGGGTATTATTTAGAAAGAGAAATTGAAAGAATTGAACAAATAACTGGTGAATATCCTAAAATTTCTAGACAGCATTATTTGAAATTGCATTTACCACAAACGTATCGTCAATTAATTCATTATGGAATAGAGGAAGATTACACGATGGGTTATGCAGATGAGGTTGGTTTTAGAGCAGGTACAGCTCGACCTTTTTATTTTTTTGATTTACAAAAAAATAACGCGACAAATCTTTTAGTACATTCATTTTCATATATGGATAGAACACTGAAAGATTATTTGAATTTATCAAAAGATGAAGTTTTAAAATTAGTTGAAGAATTATTTAGAGAAGTGAATGCCTATGGAGGAGAATATATTTGTTTGTGGCATAATGAATCTTTAGGAAATGCTTTTGGTTGGAACGGTTGGAGTGATGTACTAGAATACACGTTGTCTTTTAAAAATGAAATAAATTGAAGTTTAAAATTGATTTTGAAGTCAAGCCTTCACTGAAAAAAATTAATCATAAAAGCAAAACTGTTTTTTTAGGTAGTTGTTTTTCTGATGAAATAGCTAAAAAGTTTTCAGAGGGAGCATTAGATGTTTCTTCTAACCCGTTTGGTACCTTATTTCATCCAATTGCAATAGCGAACCTTTTTGATGAAATAGATATTGAATCTACTTGTTTTCAGCAAGAAGATGTTTGGTTTTCATGGTTGTCATCAGGTTTAATTTATGCAATGAGAAAACAAGATTTAGTACATAAAATTGTATCGCTTAAAGAAGAATTATTTAAGTCGATTCAACAAGCTGACTTTCTTTTTTTAACATTGGGAACATCTATCGGGTATCGGTTGAAATCAAACAATCAATTAGTTGCAAACTGTCATAAAGTTCATAATAATCAGTTTATCAAAGAATTGACTGGTGTTGATGAAATGGTTGTTGTTTGGAAAAAACTTATAGAAAAAATAAAGTTAATTAATCCTAATATTCAGATCGTTTTTACTGTTAGTCCTGTAAGACACATTAAAGATGGGGTACATGAAAATAATGTAAGTAAAGCTCATTTGTTTTCTTTGATTCATCAATTAAATGGAGCGTATTTTCCCTCGTATGAAATTGTAAATGACGAACTACGAGATTATCGTTTCTACAAAGATGACCTAGTACATCCCAATGAGATTGCAATTGATTTTGTATGGAATAAATTTAAAGGAGTTTATTTTGATGTCTCTACTAATTTATTAATTGATGAGGTTGTACAAGTTCGAAGAATGATAGAGCATACGATCTTCTATCCTGAAAGCTTAGCATCTTTAAAGTTTCAGAATAAGCTAATTCAAAAAAAAACAGAGCTAAATAGGAAAGTGCCGAATATTAAATGGTAACAATGGATTGTTTATTTTAAATCTATTTCTTATTTTAGAGATTGATAATTACTTGTATATTTGCAAACTGAAATAAAAGTATCTTAACTATGGCTGATAAGGCAATTGCAAAACCTGGAAAAACCACCAAGAAAAGTACGATGAGTGGTAAAACCAAATTTTCAAAAGAAACTTATATAAAATGGTATAAGGATATGCTTTTGATTCGTCGATTCGAAGAAAAAGTAGGTCAATTATACATTCAACAAAAGTTTGGTGGATTCTGTCACTTGTACATCGGACAGGAAGCGATTGTTGCAGGTACTATTTCTGCATCAAGACCTACAGATAGTCACATGACTGCTTATCGTGATCACGCACATCCTTTGGCCTTAGGTACTGATCCTCGCGTTTTAATGGCTGAGCTTTATGGTAGAACTACTGGATGTTCTAAAGGAAAAGGTGGTTCAATGCACTTTTTTGACAAAGAAAGAAACTTCATGGGAGGACACGGTATCGTAGGAGCTCAAATTCCGATGGGTACAGGTGTTGCATTTGCAGAACAGTATAATGGAACAGATAATGTTGTTTTTGTTTCAATGGGAGATGGAGCTGTTAGACAAGGTGCTCTACACGAAACCTTTAACATGGCTATGATGTGGAAATTACCAGTGATTTATATCATTGAGAATAACAATTATGCTATGGGAACTTCTGTAGAACGTACAACAAATGTTCAAGATTTATCCAAAATTGGTCTTTCTTATGAAATGCCTTCAAAGTCGGTTAACGGGATGTCTCCAGAAGCTGTTCATGAAGCTATTTCTGAGGCATGTGATAGGGCTAGAAGAGGAGACGGTCCAACATTATTAGACATTAGAACTTACAGATACAAAGGGCATTCTATGTCTGATCCTCAAAAATACAGAACGAAGGAAGAAGTAGCTGAATGGATGGAAAAAGATCCAATAGATCATTGTTTATCTGTAATTAAAGAAAATAAATGGTTCACAGAAAAAGAAATTCAAGACATTATTGATTGGGTGAAAACAGAAGTGGAAGAGTCAATTACTTTCGCAGAAAATTCCCCTTATCCTGAAGCTGAAGAGTTATACAAAGATGTATATACACAAGAAGATTATCCATATATCAAAGAATATTAATCAATAAGAAATTATGGCTGAAGTAATTTACATGCCTAAATTAAGTGACACCATGACGGAAGGTGTTGTTGCAGAATGGCATAAAAAAGTAGGTGACAAAGTATCAAATGGCGAATTGTTAGCTGAAATCGAAACAGATAAAGCTACCATGGAATTCGAATCATTTTATGATGGTGTTTTATTACACATTGGTGTTGAAAAGACCAAAGCGGCTCCGGTAAATGCTATTTTGGCGATCGTTGGTGAAGCGGGTGAGGATATCTCTGCCTTGTTATCTGGCGCGCCTGCTGTGACACCAACTGTAGAAGAAGTGAAAACAGAAGCGCCTGTTCCAGTATCAGCTCCGGTAGCTTCTACTCCAGCGCCGGCTCCGAAGCCTGCTGCAGCGCCAGCTCCGGTAGTATCTACCGATGGTTCTAGAGTTTTAGCATCTCCTTTAGCTAAAAAATTAGCTGAAGAAAAAGGTATTGACATCAATATGGTGAGTGGTACTGGTGATGCTGGTCGAATAGTAAAAAGAGATATTGATCATTATACTCCTTATGTACCAGGTGCTGCGAAATCAATTGCAACTCAAGTGACAGGAATAGAATCATATGTTGACGAACCAGTTTCTCAAATGAGAAAAGTAATAGCTCGTCGCTTAGCGGAAAGTAAATTTACAGCTCCACATTTCTATTTAACGATTGATGTTGATATGGATAATGCAATAGCTGCCAGAAAAGTTTTAAATACACAAGAAGGAGTAAAAGTTTCGTTTAATGATATGTTGATAAAAGCGGTTGCTATGTCTTTAAGAAAACACCCAACAATTAATTCTTCTTGGTTAGGTGATGTTATTAGACGTAATAGTCATATTCATATCGGTGTAGCAGTTGCAGTAGATGAAGGTTTATTGGTTCCTGTAGTTCGTTTTGCAGATTCTAAAGGATTTACTCAAATTGGTAATGAGGTAAGAGAATTTGCTCAAAAAGCAAAAGATAAAAAATTACAACCAGCAGATTGGGAAGGAAATACGTTTACAATTTCAAATTTAGGAATGTTTGGTATAGATTCTTTTACTGCAATTGTTAACCCACCAGATAGTTGTATTCTAGCTGTTGGTGGTATTTCTCAAGTCCCAGTTGTAAAAAATGGACAAGTTGTTCCAGGGAATGTTATGAAATTAACACTTTCATGTGATCATAGGGTAGTTGATGGAGCATCAGGAGCATCATTTTTACAAACACTTAAAGGATACTTAGAGAATCCAGTAACGATGTTGACCTAATCACTTTTATTGGTATATTAGAACGTCCTTATCTTTTTGGTAAGGACGTTTTTTTTTTGATAGTTATGATTTTAAGGATAATTGTTTTTTTTTTCATTTTATTTACAAATAATTTTATTGCTCAAGTTGCACCTTTTGTAGATTTTTCTGGTTATCTAAAAACTTTTTATAAAGGAAATATTCGAACTTTAGAATTTCAACGTATTACTAATTTTTCAGCTGGTGATAACGTATTAGCTTATATAGATAATAGAGAAAATTTTAAAATATTTAACGGTGAAAATGTTGAACAAATTACCGTTCAGCAAGTTAAATTCAATCATTCCGATAATATTGTAGCTTGGCAGATTGGTAATTTTTTATATGGTTTTGAAAATGGAATAAAAAAAACTTTATGTACAAATACCGGTGATTTTATTGTGAAGGATAGTTTCATTGTTTTTCAAGATATACGGTTTAAAACAGTGAATGTTTGGTATAAAAATCAGATTTTCACATTAATGCAACAGACAGGTGAAATGCATATGCCTGAATCAATTGGCGAGAACATCATTGGATTTAAAGATAATGGAGATGTCTATAGGATCTTTTGGAGAGGCAATTTTTATGAGATTGGAGGGAGTGCTTACCAAATGGAAATGAATGCAGGAACAGATGTTTTATGTTTTAATAATACAGTTACTAAAAATTTTACAGTTTTTGATCAAGGTGAATTTTATGATGTTGAAACTGCTTTTATGAAAAAATATAAATCAGGTCGTGGATTTGTAATTTTTGAAGATCAAATTGGTAATTTATTGAAGTTTGAGAAAGGTAATAAAATAAATGTCAGCGATTTCAATTCTGGTATTTGGGAAGTTGTAGATGATGAAGTAATATGGAATGAGAATAATTTACTTTTTACATTGGTAAATGATGTTAAAACTCAAATTATAAGTTTTATTCCTGCTGAATATAGTTTAAAAAACAGCATTTTTGTGTACAGAAATAATCTAGGTGGAATCTCTGTATTTCACGATGGTAAAAATATTGTATTAACCAATCAAACGGAAAGTAGTTTTTCAATTTATGGGAATTCAGTTCTGGTTGAATTATTTAATAAATCATATTTATATTATAATAATGGAGAAATTTATCATAACTAAAGATTTTTTGGTTTGTATTTTAATGAGTATTACTTTAAATCTTTTTGCTCAATCAAGCTCAAAAAATTCAGGACCTAAAATAGGTGTTCTTTCTGGTAAAGTTATTGATAGTATTTTAAAATCCCCAATTGAGTATGCTTCAATCAAACTTTTTAATGAAAAGGATTCTGTTATAGTTGCAAGTATATATACAGATAATTCGGGGGATTTCATTTTAGATCAAATTCCAATTGGTAGGTATTTTGTAAAAGTTTACGCAACAAATTATCAATTTTTTGAGATAAAAGACGTTAGTTTCACAATAGATAAAACGGATCGAACACTTGGTGTGATTCGTTTAGTGAGTAAGGTCAAAGAATTAAAAGAAATTGTTATTACTTCTAATAAAAAAATGGTTGAGACTTCTTTTGATAAAAAAGTGTACAATATTGCGGATGATATTGCCGCAAAAGGTGGGTCAGTCGTTGATGCATTATCAAATGTTCCTTCAGTTGAGGTTGATCAAGATGGAAAATTATCCATGAGAGGAAGTGGAAATGTAACCGTTCTTATAGATGGAAGACCGAGTACTTTGACTAGAGATGGAGGAAGTTTTTTATCAGGAATTCCTGCAAATATGGTTGAAAGAGTTGAGATTGTAACTAATCCCTCTGCTAAATACGATCCTGATGGAACTACTGGTATTATCAATATTGTTCTTAAAAAAAATAAATTAAAGGGGATTAATGGCAATGTGAACTTAAGTGGTGCAACAGGTAATCTCTTTAATGGTTCAAGTTCTTTTAGTTACCGGACAGCGAAAGTCAACGCATACGCTACATATTCATATAAACATTATGAAGGCGAAAGAAATAATTTCGGGTTGCTTAATAGAACATTAAATAATCAATTATTTAGGTTAAAACAAGATCGTTTAGGAACAGATTATAATGTCACACATACGGTGAAGATTGGTTCTGATTTTTATTTAAAAGATAGAAATACTTTAGGAATCGCATTGACTGGAAATATGGGAGAACGAAATAGAACAGGAGACTTAATAAACAATCAATTAGATAGTACAAATAATGTTTTGTATAGTTGGTATAGAAACTCTTACGATCCCTCAAAACAAAAAAGCATGGATATTAATTTAAATTATAAATGGGATTTCAAAGAAGATAAAGGATATGTTACATTTGATGTAACGCAATCAGTCAATGCTGACACAACAGGTGGAGAATACAATCAGTCGAATATAAATCTAAATCGAAAAAATTTATTACAGCGTTTATCTAACGACGAAAATGGAAATGTAAACACTGCGATGGTTGATTTAGTAAGAGTTTTTCCTAAAAACATTAAAATAGAATCTGGGGTGAAGTCCATCTATAGGACTAATACTATTCTTTCACATTCAGAGACCTATGATACAATACTTTCTGCTTACCAAGGGGACACATTATCTACCTTTAAATATAAATATACGGAACAAATTTTTTCGACATACTTCAATTTTGCTCAACAACTTACAAAATTTAAGTATCAATTAGGATTGAGAGTAGAAGAATCTAATCAAACCCCGAATTTGATTTCTAAAAATCAAGAGTTTATTAAAAATTATTTCAATCTATATCCTTCTGCTTTTTTAACCTATAAAATCAAAGAGAATATTGATTTAAATGCAAATTATTCCAGGAGAATTAATCGTCCAACAAGTGAGACATTAAACCCGTTCACAAGTTATGCTGATCCATATAATTTGAGAATGGGTAATCCAGCAGTAAATCCTGAATTTATACATTCGTTTGAAGTTGGAGTTGGTTTAAATAAAAAGAAATTTCAGATGTCTGCAACTATTTTCTACAAACAAACATCAAATGTGCTACAACGATATAGACAATTTTATCCTAATGGTTTTGCTGCAGTCACGTTTGTTAATATTGATAAATCAGAAAACATAGGGAGTGAATTAGTGATAACTTTTAGACCAATTCCTGCTTGGAAAAACACAATATCGTTTAATGGAAATCAAATCAAATACTTCGATGATCTAATTCAATTGACTAACACTGTTGGATTTAATTGGAGTACAAAATACATAGGTTCCTATGAGTTTTGGAAAAAAACAGCTACTTTGCAGGTGAATGCAAAATATAATGCACCAATTGTTACACCTCAAGGTACGGTTCAACCCAGAGCATCAGTTGATATTTCGGGCGATAAAACGTTGAAAGATGGAAAATGGTCTGTTGGATTTAAAGTTTCAGACGTTTTTAATACACAGGAGTTTAGAATAAGTTTAGATCAATATAACATTCAGCAACAATCCGTTTTTAAACAAACAACGAGACGTTTTTATCTGAATTTATCTTATAAATTTGGAAAAATGGAAGTAACTAAAAAAGGGAAGGTTTCGAATGAAAACAATGGGGGAGGTGGTGATTTTTAAAAAAGCAATTGAATAATTTCTTTTGCTTCTTTAACGTCATGAACACGCAAAATGTTAGCACCTTTAGTAACTGCAATTGTATTTAAAACGGTTGTTCCATTAAGAGCTTCATTAGGGGTATTGTTTAATTTTTTATAAATCATTGATTTTCTTGAAACACCAACTAAAATAGGACATTTTAAAAAATAAAAGTCGTTCAATTTATTTAGTATTTCGTAATTCTGTTCGATTGTTTTAGCAAAACCAAATCCTGGATCAATAATCAATTCAGTTAGTCCTAATTCATGTAAGTATTCGATTTTGGATGAGAAATAATTGATCATTTCTTTAAAAATACTTTTGTAATCTGTTTGTTGCTGCATCGTCTGAGGAGTACCTTTTGAGTGCATCAAAATATAAGGGGTTTTATTTTTAGCGATTAAAGTAAACATTTCTTTATCTAATTCACCGCCACTGATATCATTTATAATATCTGCTCCAGAATCGATTGCTACTTGAGCAACTTTTGAACGAAATGTATCACAACTTATTAGGCAATTCGGAAAAGCTGATTTGATAAGTTGTATAGGTTCTTCTATTCTTTTAATTTCTTCATCAATGCTAATTTCACTTGCCCCAGGGCGGGTTGAATAACCACCAATATCAATAAAATCGGCACCTTCATTTAGATGTTTTTCTGCTTGTATTAAAATGGAATCAAGCGTACTTGTTCGACTATTTTCGTAAAATGAATCTGGGGTAGTATTAACAATTCCCATTATTTTTGGAGTGCTTAAGTCTAATAACTTTTTGCCTATTTTAAGCTGTTTTTTCATAGGAATTTATTAATTTCAACTCTTAAATTTAATTATAAATGCAAACTTCTGAACAATATACCAAAGTTATATCAAGTTGTAGAGAAATATACACAAAGAAAACAAAAGATTATGGTACAGCATGGCGCATTTTAAGACCAAGTTCCCTAACAGATCAAATCTTTATCAAAGCACAAAGAATTAGAACAATTCAAGAAACAGGTAGTAATTTGGTAGGTGAAAGTATTTCTGGAGAGTTTCAAGCAATTGTCAATTATTGTATTATGGCTCTTATTCAGCTTGAGTATACATCTGAAAATCTTGAGCTCAATGAAGAAGATGCCTGTCAGCTTTATGATAAATACGCGCATGAAGCATTTGAATTGATGAAGAAAAAAAATCATGATTATGGCGAGGCTTGGAGAGACATGAGAGTTAGTTCATTAACTGATTTAATTTTGATGAAAATACTTCGAGTAAAACAAATCGAAGACAACAAAGGAAAAACGATCATAAGTGAAGGTATAGATGCAAATTATTACGACATGTTAAATTATGCCGTATTTTCTTTGATTCACTTGTCCTACTAAATATTTGTTATAAGTTTTTACTTTAATTTTTGATGTATGAAAAAAGCGTTCGAGTGGTATGGTCAATCATTAGCGATTAATTCTTTGATGATTTTCGCAAATTTGACGGGTGTTACTTTTATAACTTTGGGATTTCATAAAAATTTTGAAAATCAACAAAGCCTTTTTGTATTGATTGGTTTATTATTGATTTTTTTAAGTTCTATTGGTTTGTTTTTCTTGAAAGGCAAGGAATTTATGGCTTATGTTTCAAGAGTTTTAGTTGGAGGGTTATTTATTGTTTCAGGTTTAATTAAAGCTAACGATCCGTTAGGGTTTAGTTACAAATTGGAAGAATATTTTGAAGACGGAGCCTTAGCGTTTAGAATCAAAGAGTGGTTTGGTGTACCTGGTTTTTCTCTTGAGTTTTTAATTGATTATGCATTGTTCTTTAGTGTTTTAATATGTATTATCGAAATTGTGTTAGGCGTATTGGTTATAATTGGGGGTAAAATTAAATTTACTTCTTGGATGTTGATGTTAACGATGATCTTTTTCACTTTTTTAACTTGGCATACAGCAAATTGTGATTCAAATACAAAGTTTTTAGACAGAGATACTTACTCAGCTTCAGATCCGGTAGGAAAAGAAAAGATTCTAGCTTCTAAGACTAACAAAGAAATCAAAATAGTTTCGGTAGGTAGTACAGAGATTGTTATCGATGAGATGAAACAGCCTCAATGTGTTACTGATTGCGGTTGTTTTGGTGATGCAATGAAGGGGTCAATTGGCAGATCTTTAACACCTTCGGAATCATTATGGAAAGATTATATATTGTTATATTTTGTTTTTTGGATTTTTATTTCCAAAAAAATGATTGTACCAAATTCAGTTAGGCAAAATATGTATGTTATTCCTCTTTCAATATTAGTTGTTGCGTTTTTCTCATTTGTTTTCGGTTGGTATTTTCCGATTACGTTTGCCTTGATTGTTATTTTTGCTGCACTTTGGATCAAAAGATCTGGGGGGAAATATTTTGGTAATTATTGGTTTAGTTCTTTATTTGTAGTAATTATCTGTCTCTTTTTTACAGGATATGTGTTGAGATATGAGCCAATTAAAGATTATAGACCTTATTCTGTAGGCTCAAATCTGATAGAGAAGATGAATGATGGGGTTGAGGGTAAATATGAAAATATTTTAGTTTATAAAAACCTAAAAACAGGTGAGATTAAAGAATATGAAGGTTCTAGTCAGGCGTACATTAATTCTAAAATTTGGGAAAAAACGTCTGTATGGAAATACGATACTATGATTTCAAAAGAGATTGTACCAACAAGACTTCCCTCTATTTCAAGTCAATTTAATCCAACAATAAGTACATCTGAAGTTGGAAAAAACGAAAAACAAATAGCATATATAAGAAACATGCTTTTACCCAAAAAAGTAAAAGGGTATGAATTGTATGATATTGAAAATGATTCTAAAGTTCAAGTGACTGAACAAGATTACCTAGATAATTATAATGATACTTCATTCTACAAAATGAAGCGATCTATTTATCTTGAAGAATCACCAGTTACTGAAATTTCAATTAGAGATTATATCATCAAAGAACCTATCATTTTCATTTTGTTTTCTAAAGAATTGAAAAACGCTGAAATAGAAGATGTAAATAAGATTAAATCCCTTGAAACGATGTTGAAAAAACGTAAAATTCCTTTTATCTTAATAACAAATGAACAACGTTCTTTTATAAACTCATGGTTAAAGAAACAGGGATTAAATTTACCCGCATTTATAAATGATGCAACAGAATTAAAAGCAATTTCAAGATCTAATCCTTCGTTAATGGTTATTAAACATGGAATTGTGAAAGGCAAATTCCCAAACAAATCTATGCCTTCAACTGAATGGATTAAAAAACACATTTTAAATTAACCTATTATACCTATGAGAAAAAATATTGTAGCTGGAAATTGGAAAATGAATTTGTTATTTGAGGAAGCTTCCGAACTCGTGAAAGCATTAGAATCTCAAGATGTTACGTCTGATGTTAAACGAATTGTGTTTCCGCCTTTTATTTATATATCAGACTTAAAAAAATTGACTAATAAAATAGAAATTGGAGCACAAAATTTTTACCCTAAAGAAAATGGAGCTTTCACAGGTGAAGTTTCAATTAATCAACTTAAGGGGATTGGCGTTGAATATGTTCTAGTTGGTCATTCAGAAAGAAGAATGTATTTCAATGAAAGCAATGCATTTTTAAAAGAAAAAGTAGATGCTGCTTTAGCGAATAATATTAAAGTGATCTTTTGTTGTGGAGAACCATTAGAAATCAGAGATTTAAATTCTCATGAATTGTTTGTTTTAAATCAATTAGAAGAAAGTTTATTTCATCTTGATGCGCACCAATTCGAAAATGTAACAATTGCATACGAACCTATTTGGGCCATAGGTACAGGTAGAACCGCAAGTTCTCAGCAGGCTGAAGAAATGCATGCATTTATTAGAAAAAGTATATCAGAGAAATATAATAGTGATTTGGCAAATTCAATTTCAATTTTATATGGTGGAAGTTGCAATGCTTCCAATGCAAAAGAGTTGTTTAATTGTGAAAATGTTGATGGTGGACTTATTGGTGGAGCATCATTAAAAGCTAATGATTTTCATGCTATTTCAACCTCATTTTAATGGATAGAATTAAAGTAACCTATAAGTTTTCCGAGATTGACCCTTGGAACGAAGTTGCAATTGCAACGCTTTCAGAATTAGGTTTTGATAGTTTTGTTGAGTTTGATGAAGGTATAGAAGCGTATATTGATGAAAATAAGTTTGATTCAGCTTTATTAAAAGAAGGTGTTTTAGCAGAAATAGAACAACATGTTAAAACAGAAGTTTCGATTGAAAAAATTCCATTTCAGAATTGGAATGCCGTTTGGGAATCAGATTTTACACCTGTTTTTGTTGAGGATAAATTAACAATTTTAGCTCCTTTTCATGATAAATCTTTAGCTGTCGGGTTACCTATCTATATCCAACCTCAGATGTCATTTGGTACTGGACATCATCAAACTACTTGGATGATGTCAAAGATTTTACTAGATATGTCTCAAGTTCCTTCTACTGTTTTAGATATGGGAACAGGTACTGGTGTATTAGCAATATTAGCAGAAAAACTAGGATCCGAAAGTATTCTAGCGATTGACATTGAACCGTGGTCTGTTGACAATACAGTTGAGAATTCAGAAAGAAATAGTTGTGAAAAAATAAAAGCATTGTGTGGAGATATTGATTTAATAACTGGTTTACAGTTCGATCTCATTCTTGCGAATATTAATAAAAATATTCTCAAAAGTCACATGAAGCAGTATTCAAAAGCTTTAAAAAAAGGTGCTAGACTTGCTTTGAGTGGTTTCTTTGATTCAGATGTTGAGGAATTAGTACATCATGCGGATCAATACGGTCTGGTTTTTGATTGTAAAATAGTTAAAGAAACTTGGGCTGCGATTACATTAATTAAAAAATAATAATCTAATTATGAAAAATTGGTTTAATACATTTTTACTTCTTTTTTTATGCACTGTATTATACGGTCAAAATTATTCTCAAAATAGGGAGAAATTCATTAAAGAATTAATGAATCAATTATCTGATTTAAATACATCAGATCCTAGAGATTTTGTTAAAAAAGAGCTACAACAAATTCTTGTAGAAACTTCAGATTTCCCCGACGACAATTTTAAAAAGATGGTTGAGACATGTAATTTGATGGAATCTAAAAAAATACATGCTTATCCTGAAATATACAACTATGTATATTCAATGTATTCGATTGTAGTAAAAAAACAATCAATTGCTAGTTACAATGCATGGCATAGTTCTGTGGAGCAATTAATCAATTCGAAAAATGTGAATCGATTTAAGGATTTTATAGAATTATCTGCTGATTTTTTCTCTAAGTCTATAATTGCAGAGACTCCAAATCATTCATGGTATTACAAAGGAGGTAATTTTTCTTTTGATGTTACTGATAAAGCGATTATAAAGTTTGATAGCGGAAAGTTGATTTGTTTGATAAAGAATAATTTAGAGTCTACAAAAAAAGAAAAGCCGTTTTATGATAGTATAGTTGTTGATGGTTCAAAGGGGATTTATGATCCTTTTTCTAAAAAATATGTGGGAAGAGGAGGAAAGATTTATTGGGAAAAGGTTGGATTAAGTAAAGAGGTTTCCAATGCAACATTGTATGGATATGAAATACCATTAAAGTCTACTAACTTAAGTTGTGATACCGTATTATTAGTAACCCCTTATTTTTCTAAGCCAATCTTTGGTAAATTAACAGATAGAGCATTTGTAATTACTAGAGAAATGGACAAAGCATTTCCTTATTTTGTTTCTTTTGATAAAAGGCTTTCAATTAAAAATATAAAAGAAGGGGTTGATTATGAAGGTGGATTTTCTCTTGAAGGTCCAAGTTTTATTGGTGTTGGTACATCCAAAGATCCTGCTAAGCTTTTTATAAATAAAGACGGTAAAAAATTTGTTCGATTAAGTTGTTTAAATGTATCGGTTGACCCTAAGAAAATAATTGCTCCTGCTGCAAACGTGGCTATTTATATTGGAGAGAAAGATTCCATTTCTCATCCAGGTTTGGACATAAATTACAATATTGAGCACAATTCTATCGAATTTGCTAGAGGAAAAGTAGGTACAACATCAGCTCCATTTTCAAGCTCGTATCATGGATTAGATATGTATGTTCCAAAGATTATTTGGAAAAAAGGGGTAGAAGAATTGATTTTTACCTATGAATTTGGGATTAGTCAGGAACAGAGGATCGCTAAATTTGAATCTAAAAACTTATTTGATGGTAAATTATATGAACGATTAAATGCAATGGAAAAAGTGCATCCACTTGTTGCAATTTCAAATTATTGCAATGAAATTGGAGAAACTAGAATAAATGAAGGTAAGTTGGCTTCAGCATTATCTAAAACGATAGATCAGGCAAAACAAATGATGTTAGAACTTAACTCACTTGGTTTTATCAATTATGATCCTGAATCGAAAATCATTGATGTTAATCCTAAATTATTCAACTTTGTCCAAGCAAGAGCTGATATTATCGATTATGATAATCTGATTTTTGTTTCAGACATGCGTCCTAAAAAAATAGAAGGAAAATCAGATGAGGAAATTGCAAGTGATGAAAGATTAAGAACAATAGATAGAATGTATAGAAAGCATGCAGAAGAAAGAAGACAAATGCCCAATTTCGGAGTTATGAGTTTGTCAACTCTTGATTTGAATTTGGAAGCTGTTGATCAAGTTTCTTTATCTGAACCACAAAAATTTGCTGTATTTCCAAAGGATGCAAAAGTAATTGTAAGTAAAGATCGAAATTTTAAATTTTCAGGAGTTTTAAATGCTGGTAAGTTAGTTGTTGAAACAATTGATGCGAATTATGAATATGCTAATAATAAGGTTAAATTGATCAAAACGGGGTCAAGTATTTTTAATGTCTTACCATTAAGAAAAGAAGATGGTGATAGACCAATTATGATGGAAAGTGCTGTTTCTGGAATTGTGGGTGAGTTATTTGTAGATGATCCAACGAATAGGTCTGGTAAAAACAAAAAAATTACGGACTTCCCTAAAATATCTGTTTCAAATAAAGTGAAGGTTTATTATGCTCAAAAATCATTATTTAGAGGTGCCTATGACAGTGCTCGTTTTTATTTTGAAGTTTATCCATTTGAATTAGATTCACTTGATAATTTTAAAGAAAAATCATTTAGACTAAAAGGTGAATTAAACTCAGCTGGAATTTTTCCAATTATAAAGCAAGATCTTAAAATCATGAATGATTATTCATTTGGATTTTCACAAGAAGCACCTCAAGGGGGGTATGATTTCTATGGAACAGGAGCAAAATATGAGAATAAAATAGTACTTTCTAATAAAGGGCTACAGGGTGCTGGTAAAATTGATTTTATAAAGTCCACTTCTGTATCTAAATCATTAACATTTTTACCAGATTCTACAGTAGGATATGCTGTTTTTGAAAATAAACCAGTCGAAATAGGAGTACAATATCCAGATGTTAAATCTGAAAATGCATATATATGCTATTTGCCAAAAGGAAATAAATTGAAAGCTTATTCAACCGATGTTCCTTTGTCCTTTTTTAACGATGAGGCAAAGTTAGATGGTGTTGCTGAAGTTGCTCCTGCTGGAATGACCGGAAATGGTACGATGAATTTTAATGTAGCTAGTTTAGGCTCAAAATTCTTCAAGTTTACACGTTGGGACATGAATGCCGATACTTCCTTTTTTAATATTATCAATAAGTCTGCAGGTGAAGATGAAAGAGAAGAAAAATACTCACTTACCACGGAGAATATTAAATCCCATATATCTTTTAAAGAAAGAGTTGGAAATTTCGTTTCTAATTTAGGTAAAACGATTGTTAGTTTCCCTGTAAATCAATACGATTGTACTATGGATAAGTTTGATTGGTATATGGATAAAGATGAGATCGATTTACGTACAAACGATAAAAATTTGGTTGCTTCCTCTGACGAGAACCTTATTTCTAATATGTTTTCAATTAATTCTAGACAAGATTCTTTGCAATTTAGAACGTCAAAAGCAATATTTGATTTGAAAAATAATATTCTTAATTGCTTGGATACAAAATATATTGATGTCGCTGATGCTCGAATTTATCCAGATAGTGGAAAAGTAATCATTCAACGAAAAGCAAAAATGAATCCATTAGACAATTCAAAAATCATAGCTAACAGAACTACACGATACCACACGTTTTTGAAATCGAATGCTGTAATTAGTTCTAGAAATAGTTTTACAGCCAGAGGAGAATACCCATATTATGACGTAGATAACAATCTTAGAATGATTAAAATGGAAAGTATAAATATTGATTCTGTTTTTCAAACGGTAGCATTTGGAAAAATTAGTGAAGCAGATACATTCAAATTCAGTCCTCAATTCGATTTTTATGGAGGGGTTAAAGTAAATGCTGCAAATCCATTTTTAACTTTTAAAGGTGCTACAAGAATTGTACATAATTGTGATAAATTTTCTAGAAGTTGGTTAGCTTTTCAATCGGAAATAGATCCTAAAAACATACAAATTCCAGTTGAAGAAGATATGAAGTCATTAGAAAACAAAAGTATTTCTGCTGGTATTGTTTGGCGCGATTCTCCAAGTCAAGACAGTATAAAAATGTATCCTACTTTCTTATCACCTAGAATAAGTTCAAGTGATCCAAAAGTAATTTCAGCAAGTGGATTGTTGCAGTACAATAAAGATAAGTCAGAATTCCAAATAGCTTCTCGCGAAAAATTTACCGATTCTTCTAATACTGGTAATTTTATAGCGCTTAATGTGAAACAATGTTCAATGAATGGTATTGGAAAGATAAATCTTGGAATGGACTATGGAGACATTGCTGTGCAATCTTACGGTAAGGTGAATTATGAACAAACAACAGGAAAAACAACAATGGATTTAACTTTGAGGTATGATATGCCTATTGATAAATCTGTAATGTCAATTGCAGTGGAGAAAATACTAACAGAGGATGCATCTGCAATAGATATTCCTTCAACATTATTATTTGATGCTTTTGCCGTTTGGTCAGATTCTAAGTCAGCTCAAAAATCTAGGGAAGCTTATGCTGAGAAAGCAGAACTTAAAAAAATCCCATCAGAATTAGATAAATCTATAGTTTTGACAGGAGTTAAATTGTCTTCGTTCGAATCTAAAAAGAATCAAGATAGAGGGTTGATTTCTGTCGTAGAATCTGCGGGATTAGTTTCCGTTTATGGTGAATCTGTAAATAAAATGTTACCAGTAAAAATGACTTTTTCTCAGGCTTATTCTGAAAATGTGACAGGTGACAAGTTTTGTTTATATCTAAATGCGGCAATTTCTAAAGATTATTATTTTGAATACGCCATGACTAAAAAAGATGGAGAAATGAAAGTGTTTTCTGAAGATGAAGAATTTGGAAGTAAACTTCAGTCTTTAAAAAAGGATAAAAGAAAGTATAAAAACTTTGTTTATGAATTTACAGATAACCGTGTGTTTATTAGTAAGTTCTTAAAATTATTTAGTAATAATTAAAATTATGTTTATGACTTTATTTATTCTTTATGGTTTTATTGCATATTTGTTTGGTTCAATTCCTACTGCAGTTTGGGTAGGTAAGCGTTTTTTTGGATTAGATGTAAGGGAACATGGAAGTAAAAATGCTGGCGCAACAAATACTTTCCGAGTACTTGGTAAAAAACCTGGAATCATCGTGCTTTCTGTAGATGTGTTAAAAGGTCTTATTGCGGTTTTATTACCACAATTAATCCTTGATTCCTCTCATCTTCATAATGATGTAATCAATATTAAAATAGTTGCAGCAGTTTTGGTGATTGTTGGACATGTATTTCCTTTATTTGCTGGTTTTAAAGGGGGTAAAGGTGTAGCCACTTCATTAGGGGTTATATTTGCTTTACATCCTCCTGCAGCATTTGTATGTTTGGGTATATTTTTGATTGTCTTTCTAATTTCACATTTTGTTTCATTAGGTGCAATAGTTACTGCAATTAGTTTTCCTTTGTTAATTATTCTTGTATTTAAAGAGACATCAATTCCGTTAATAATTTTTGCCATAGTTATAGGGCTTGCTGTTGTTATTACGCATAAAAAAAACATAAAAAGATTGATGGATGGATGTGAAAATAAAATGTACTTAATAAAGAAAAAAGTGTAAAATTTATAATTCAACCTAAAATATAGGGGGTGTCTTTCAAAAAAGTTGTGTTTTTTTTGATGCACCCCCTATTTTTTTTACCTTTGTCTCGTAAAAAATAATTTTATGGCTACTAAAAGAATTCAAGCGTATCAAGATGTGTTAAAAAGAACACCAAAACACATTGATTTTGATGGTAAAATATCAGAGCAATTTGGTAAAAATGTATTTCATGCAGAAGCAATGCGTGAATATTTACCGAGTGAAGCATATAAATCAATGATGGAGTCAATCCAAAACGGAACTCGTTTAGATCGTAAAATGGCTGATCAAGTTGCTTCAGCAATGAAAGATTGGGCTATCACAAAAGGTGCAACACATTACACACACTGGTTTCAACCGTTAACAGGTACAACTGCTGAAAAACATGATGCTTTCTTCAAGCCTGTTGGACCAGGAAGAGCACTTGAACGTTTTGATGGTGATTTATTAGTACAACAAGAGCCAGATGCTTCTTCATTTCCGAATGGAGGTATTAGAAATACATTCGAAGCAAGAGGATATACTGCATGGGATCCTTCTTCTCCAGCTTTTGTTATTGGTAAAACATTATGTATTCCAACTATTTTCATCTCTTATACAGGTGAGTCTTTGGATTACAAAATGCCATTGTTAAAAGCATTACACGCAGTTGATGAATCTGCTGTTGCAGTTTGTCAATATTTTGATAAAAACGTAACTAAAGTAAATGCTACTCTAGGTTGGGAACAAGAATACTTTTTAATTGACCAAGCTTTATTTAATGCACGTCCTGATTTGATGATGACGGGTAGAGCATTGTTTGGACATGAATCTGCAAAAGGTCAACAATTAGAAGATCATTACTTTGGATCTATTCCTGAAAGAGTAACTGCTTTTATGCGTGAATTTGAAAACGAATCCATAGCATTAGGAATTCCAGTTACTACGCGACATAATGAAGTTGCTCCAAATCAGTTTGAATGTGCGCCAATTTTTGAAGAGTGTAATCTTGCAAATGACCACAACTTATTGTTAATGGATATTATGGAGAAAATTGCTCGCAAGCATGACTTTAGAGTATTATTCCATGAGAAACCTTTCGCAGGGGTTAACGGATCAGGTAAACACAATAACTGGTCATTAAGTACAAATACAGGTATTAATTTATTAGCTCCTGGGAAAAATCCAAAATCAAACTTACAGTTCTTAACGTTCTTTGTGAACACAATTAAAGCGATTCACGATAACGCTGACATTTTAAGAGCTTGTATTGCTTCAGCTGGAAATGACCACAGATTAGGTGCGAATGAAGCTCCTCCTGCAATTATTTCAACTTTTATAGGAACTCAATTATCTGCTTTATTAGACGATATCGAATACAACGTTAAAGAAGGTAAAATGTCTGCTGAAGATAAAACGGAATTGAAATTGAATATCGGTAAGATTCCGCAAATTATGTTGGATAATACAGATAGAAATAGAACTTCTCCTTTTGCTTTTACAGGTAACAAATTTGAGTTCAGAGCTGTTGGTTCTTCTGCTAACTGTGCTTCTGCAATGATTGTCTTGAATACAATTATGGCAAACCAATTGAAAGCTTTCAAGGTTAGTGTAGATGCAAGAATTGAAAAAGGTGAGTCTAAGGACGAGGCAATTTTAAAGGAACTACAACATTTGATTCAAGATTCTAAAAAAATTCGTTTTGAAGGAAATGGATATGGTGATGAATGGGTTGCTGATGCAGAAAAAAGAGGTTTATCAAACTTAAAAGATACTCCTCGCGCATTGAAAGCATGGGCTAATGATAAGGTGAAAGAAATGTTTCATGAATTAAACGTTTTAACTCCAAGAGAATTAGAAGCACGCCAAGAAATTGAATTTGAAAATTATATTTTAAAAATTCAAATTGAAGCGCGTATCATTGGTGATATGGTTCAAAGTCAGATTATTCCTGCTGCTATTGAATACCAAAATAAATTAATCCAAAATGTTCAAGGTTTGATTAATGTACTTGGTGAAACTGCAGGAAGAGAAGCGGCTAAAACACAAATTGATTTGGTGTCTAAAATTTCTACACATTTAAATAGTATGAAAGCTCATGCTGATAAAATGTTAGACGAACGTAAGAAAGCAAATTCAATTGAGCATGCTGAAGATAAAGCGATTGCTTATTGTGATAATGTGAAAGTTCATTTTGATGATATTCGTTATCATGCAGATAAATTAGAATTGTTAGTTGATGATGAATTGTGGCCTATGCCTAAATTCAGAGAAATGTTATTTACAAGATAATTATTTTCATTTTTATAATAGAGCGCATTCAATTAGGATGCGCTTTTTTATTGAAATCATATTTTAATTTCATTCTGTTTAGTATATTTGTCTTAATTAAATTCATTCTAAATAATGAAACTTATTTTAGCTGATAGTAACGAACTGATAAGAGTAGGGTTGAGAACTATTTTTAACTCTCATGATGCTATTGAGATTATTGGTGAAGCTAAAGAAAATAAGGAGTTATTAGATTTAATGAAATCATTTGGTGCCGATGTTGTATTGATTGACTATACTTCACCTGGCTTTGAAATTGATATTGTACCAAAAGTATTAAACCAATATCCAAACGTAAAATTTGTAGCTATTACACCTGAACAAAGTGCACAAACATTGGTTGATGCTTTAAGAAGCGGTGTTAAAAGTTACGTGAAAAAAGACTGTGATATTTCTGAAATTATAAATGCAATCAAAGAAACAGAACAAGGAAATAAATTCTTCTGTGGTCAAATTTTAGAAACGATTCAACGCGCACAAATTAATGTGGATGATATTGATTTTGAATCTTTTTCATGCGAACCTGTTTTGCTTTCAGAACGTGAATGTGAAATCATTAAATTAATAGCGGAAGGTCAAACGAATGCTCAAATTGCTGAATTATTATTTTTAAGCAATCACACCATTAATACCCACCGAAAAAATATAATGGCAAAGCTTGGTGTTAAAAATACGGCTGGGATTGTAATGTACGCTGTGAAGACTCAACTTGTTAGTCCAAACAAATTTCTATTTGCTGGTGATCACTAATCAGCTAATTTTTTAAAAAGAATTTTTCTGTAAATCAAGGATATTATTAGACTATAAAACGTAGTTAATAACATCATCGATAGTAAACTTAATAATCCAGTCGCTTTAGCAGAATACATGTTCGCTGGGCCTTTTTTTAGTTCTTTTCTTAATTGTTCTTTTGACATTACTTCAAACTCTGGTTTTTGTTTTTTTAACTCCACCAGTTTTTTAGGATTGTCAATTGATGCGTCAATTAATTTATAGGTTTGTTGTATTTTATTTTCTACATACATAGGATTGAATGTAGCATAATAATAATAAATAAAACCAGAAACGATTAGGGTATAAGGAAGACCTATACCCATCGCTTTTTTAAAATCAGAAATAATATTTCCAGATAAATAACCTTCTTTTTTCTTAATTAAAAACAAGCCTAATGCTATGGCTGTTAGTAAGAAAAATATATTCAGTAAAACAAAAGGATTGATTGCTTTATTTAAATCTGTATGGAAAAGAAATTTGATTGCTCCCCAAACAAAGGCAAAAAACACGCCAATTAATACTGAATTTTTCATTTGAATTTATTATCTATTCATTGATGCTAAAAACTCTTCATTGGATAATGTGTTATCCATTTGAGATTTCAAGAATTCCATTGCTTCTACAGGATTCATATCTGCAATGTGTCTTCTTAATAAGTAAACGCGTTGTAGTACTTCTTTCTTAACTAATAAATCATCACGACGTGTACTCGAAGCTGTGATATCAATCGCTGGGAAGATACGACGGTTAGCAATCTTACGATCTAACTGTAATTCCATGTTACCAGTACCTTTGAATTCCTCAAAGATTACCTCATCCATTTTAGAACCTGTTTCAGTTAATGCTGTTGCAATAATTGAAAGTGAACCTCCATTTTCAATCTTACGAGCAGCACCGAAGAAACGTTTTGGCTTGTGTAAGGCATTAGCATCTACACCACCTGATAATACTTTACCAGAAGCAGGAGATACTGTGTTGTAAGCTCTTGCAAGACGAGTGATCGAATCTAATAAGATACATACATCGTGTCCACATTCTACCATTCTTTTTGCTTTTTCAAGCACGATATTTGCTACTTTAACATGTCTTTCTGCAGGTTCGTCAAAAGTTGAAGCAACTACTTCCGCTTTCACACTTCTAGCCATGTCTGTAACCTCTTCCGGACGTTCGTCAATTAAAAGTACAATTAAATACACTTCAGGGTGATTTGCAGCAATTGCATTAGCAACATCCTTTAATAACATGGTTTTACCCGTTTTTGGTTGGGCTACAATCATACCACGTTGACCTTTTCCAATCGGAGCAAATAAATCCATAATTCTAGTTGACATAGATTCATCTTTATGACCAGTCAATTTGAATTTTTCGTTCGGGAATAAAGGGGTTAAATATTGAAAAGGAACACGGTCGCGAATATAAGAAGGATGTCTTCCGTTGATAGAATCTACTTTTACTAAAGGGAAAAATTTCTCTCCTTCTTTCGGAGGACGAATAGTACCTTTTACTGTATCACCCGTTTTTAAACCGTAAAATTTGATTTGACTTTGTGATACATATACATCGTCTGGTGATGGTAAGTAGTTGTAATCAGAAGAACGTAAAAATCCGAAACCTTCTTGAATTACTTCTAAAACTCCTTCAGCACTTACAATTCCCGCTAAATCGTAACGAATTTCTTCTTCCTTTTCTTCATGTTTAGCAACTTGTTGATTTGGATTATTCGTTTGGTTAGGATTTGGATTGTTCTGATTGTTGTGTTGGTGTTGAGGACGTTGCGGTCTGTTTTCTTGATTGTTTCTATTGTTGTTGTATGGACGATTTTGATCGTTGCGTTGATTTTGGTTTTGATGCTGGTGTTGTGGACGTCTTTGTGGTCTTTCAACTTCTGGAGTTGGTGTGGGTTCAGTAGAACCTGTATTATTTTCTTCCGTTTTAGCTATTGTTGGTTCAACAGAAGTTTCTTCAATTGATTTTTTTCTACCTCTTTTATGAACTTGATTATCCGAAGTTTCTTGGCTATTAGCTTCTGAAATTTCCAATGTTGTCTGTGTACTTTCAGTTTCGGTTTTTATTGCTGGTTTTCTTCCTCGTTTTACAGGTTTAGTTTCTGATTCATTCGAAGAACCTGTGTTTTCTGCTTGGTTACTCATCTGATTTAATTGATTTATTATTTCAGATTTTTTTAAGGTTTCTGCATTTTCAATTCCTAAAGTTTGAGCAATAACTCTTAAATCTGAAAGTTTCTTGCTTTCAAGTTCTTTAATATCCATAAAGGTAATTTGCAGTGATTAATGTTATAATAACAATAAAATTTAGTGGATTATACCAAACGATACTTTGGTGTAGCAATATTAGTAATAATCTTTAAATCAACAATAGAGAATTAAAAAATGTTTAATGTTTAATGATTAATTTTCAGTAATAAACTGATTTTCAATCTTTTTTATGGTTCTTTGATTTTGCTTTTAGCTTGTTTTTATTTTGTATTTTTGAGAAATTAAGATTTAAAAACAAAAAATGAAAGCAATCACCTCTATATTTAGTTATATCACCTTGTTTTGTCTTACTGGATTTTTATTCTTTTTACAAGGACAATTTCCAAGCGTAGACCCATTACTATTTAAGATTTTTAGAGGGGTGTTTTTAGCTTTATTATTGTTTGTAACATACAAAAGAAAGAAATTGTCTTTATGGATTTTTTCAAGTATGTTATTGGCTGTAGAAGTAGGTATAGATTTTCCAGCTTTAGCAATAGAAACAGAGCGATTTGGTAAAATATTTTTGCGTTTAATTAAATCGTTGGTTGCACCGCTTATTTTTGCTACGCTAGTGGTTGGTATTGCTGGTCATAGTAATATTAAACAATTGGGTAGAATCGGTTTAAAAAGTATTTTGTACTTTGAAATTGTTACTACGGTCGCCCTTTTTGTTGGCTTACTTTCAATCAATCTAAGTAAAGCGGGAGTAGGAGTGAAAGTAGAAGCTTCTGCTGCAAACAAAGAAAAATCAGCTGAATTATTAGAACAAACGCATGTTGCAAAAGATCATTTAGTTGATATGTTTCCAGAAAATATAGCTAAATCAATTTCAGAAAATCAAGTATTACAGGTTGTTGTATTTTCTATCATTTTTGCAATTGGTATTTCTATGTTACAAAATATTACACACAAACAAAGAATGCTTAATTTTTGTGAGTCTTTGAGTGAGGTGATGTTTAAATTTACGGACATTGTGATGTATATAGCTCCACTTGCGGTTTTCGGTGCGTTAGCGAGTACCGTTGCCAAATCAGGAACCGATATTTTATTTAGTTTAATGAAATTGGTTGGAACCTTGTATGTTGGATTAGTTGCATTTGTATTATTTGTTTTATTCCCGATTGCCTTGGCTGTAAAAGTTCCAATTAGAAGATTTATAAAAGAAGTTACCGAGCCAGTAACTCTTGCTTTTGCAACAGCGAGTAGTGAGGCTGCATTGCCTAAAGCTATGGAAAATATGGAAAGATTGGGTGTGCCAAAAAAGATTGTAGGTTTCGTTATTCCTACGGGGTATAGCTTTAATTTGGATGGAACAACCTTATATTTATCCATGGCTTCTGTGTTTGTTGCTCAGATGTGTGGAGTAGATCTTTCTATAGGTCAACAAATTCAGATTTGTTTGGTTTTAATGTTAACGAGTAAAGGGGTAGCTGGCGTTCGTGGTGCTTCCTTTGTTATTCTTGCTGGTACAGTCGCATCCATGGGATTAGATCCTGAAAAAGCTAGTGTTATTTTGGCTGTTGATGCTTTAATGGATATGGCTAGAACGAGTGTAAATGTGCTTGGTAACTGCCTTGCATCTGTCGTAATTGCAAAAAGTGAAAAAGAATTTAAACTTTCAGAAGAAGAAGTTGAATTGGCATAGTTCATACCTGTTTTTAGTTATATTCCTTTTAATAATAGGTTGTAAAAAACCGTATGAAAGAACTTGTTTTAAATCTTCTGGTAAGTTAATTACTAAAACCTTGGTTCAAGGTGACTTTACCAATCTAGTTTTACATCCATATGTTGAATATGAATTGATTCAAGATTCTATCAATTATGTAGAAATCACTTGCGGAGAAAATCTTTTTCCTTTCATTGATGTTCTAGTCCAAGATAGTGCGCTTACGATTACGAATAATAATACTTGCCGTTTTTTAAGAGGGTATGATAAAAATGTAAAAGCGAAAATTCATATCAACCTTTTGTATAATATCTATTATGATGGTACAAATAACGTTTACTCAGATGATACAATTAAAGCGAGTTATTGTACGATAAAAATGCGTGAAGCTGGAGGAGATATGAACCTTAAGTTAAAATGTAAGGAGCTTTATGTTACAAAATCAAATTCAACTGGTTTATTAGCATTGACAGGAAAAACAAAGAAAGCTAGATATGAAAATAATTCTTTGAATAAATTTGATGTATCTCAATTAGTTGTTAAAGACTCGATTTACTTTTTGAATCAAGGGTATGGTGATATGTATTTATATACCAATGTAATTGATGTTTTTGGTCAAATTGAAAGCCTGGGGAATGTTTATTATTATGGACAACCAGCATTAACTCAAATTGAAGAAAAAGGGAAAGGTAAATTTATTGAGGTTTCTAAATAAGAACCTTATAAAGAGCGACGTTTTTTAACAACCTTTCTTGTACCATTTATTAAGTACATTACCAAAACAGAAAGAATACCAACTGCTAAACCAGCTGTAAAATCTGCTAAGTTAGATTGCATGCCGTGGAGTAAATCATGTATTTGTGGTATATTATGCACGAAGATTCCCCCTGCAACTAATATCATTGCAAAAGTTCCAACTACTGCTAAAATGCGAATTACGATGGGTAAAGTTCGAACTAATAATACACCTAATGATTTTTTAAATCCTGGTTTATTGTTACTTTTTCTGATTAGCATTAAGCCCATATCATCCATACGAACAATTAAGGCAACGATACCATAAACACCAACAGTTGCAATTAATGAAACTATACTTACAACAGGGATTTGAACAGATAATGGTTTTTCTATCACGGTACCCAATGCTATAATTACAATTTCAATCGATAAAATGAAATCAACTAAAATGGCACCTTTCACTTTTTCATTTTCATATTCTATTTCTTCTTCGGGTGTATCAATGATTTCATCCACTTCACCCTGATCATGGTTTCTGTGAAATAAAAATTCTACGATTTTTTCAGTCCCCTCATACGCAAGATATATACCACCGATAACTAGAATGATAACAACAGCAACAGGAAGAAAAGCACTTAATAAAAAAGCAAAAGGGAGGATAATGATTTTATTCAACAAAGAACCTTTGGTGATTTTCCATAGTACAGGTAATTCTCTTGAAGAAACAAATCCAGAAGCTTTTTCTGCATTTACAGCTAGGTCATCTGATAAAATACCTGCTGTTTTTTTGGTAGCTACTTTTCCCATCGTAGCTACATCATCCATCAAATAGGCAATATCATCTAATAAAGCGAAAAAACTTGAAGCCATGCTATTCTAATTGCTGGTAAATATAGCAAATTATTAATGTATCAAAAATTGAGATTTGTTTGTTTGTGTTTATTCTACATATTATCTTTGTTTTAATCTCAAACGAGAGAGACTTATTGAAAAAATAGCGTTTGCT
>VFQS010000914.1_pt1 | contig 29261 bp, 23 predicted proteins | sample 3512361 | NCBI WGS metagenome assembly VFQS01 (sample SAMN10412375, study PRJNA504923) | tailings metagenome | isolation source: Relicate 1 Philex TSF3 active mining | place: Philippines
CTGAATTATTTTTTAAAACATAAAAAATGGCCGGAATTTCTTCCGACCATTAGTGGGCTTTAGGTCCCTTTTTCTAATTACAAACATACAAGCGTGTACAATTGAATTTTATGCACACATGTTCATATAATTGAAGGTATTATTTTTGAAAAAAGAACAAAATGCAAAATAATTACATTCAATTTCTTGAAAAACAACTTTCACTACAAGAATTCAAGATTAGTTCTTTACTTGAAATCACAAACGCTATCAATTCCAATCAATCTGTAGAAACCCTCACAAAGATTATTCATTTTGTACTAAAGGAACAACTTCATTACAACAAATTTATTTTACTGTATCACAACAAGGAATGGGACTCACTACTTAAAGTTGGTTTAAAAGGCACCATTAAAGAAGAAGAATTAGCACAAAACCTAAAACGCTTTAATGAAATTACCTTTATAGAATCTTCGCCTTCGGAAATTATTAGTCAGTTTGATTGTGTTGTACCTGTAAATCATCAAAAAAAATCAATAGCATATTTACTCCTTCAAGGAGGAAAAACAATAAATGAGACATCTGGCGAACGTCTTTCTAATATGAAATTCATTCAAACATTGATAAATATTGTTATTGTTGCTATTGAAAACCAGAAAATGATACAATATAATATCAATCAAATAAAAATGAAAAAAGAACTTGAAGTAGCATCAGAATTGCAAAAGATGCTATTTCCTTTTGATCTGCCATCAAATAGTTTTATTGATATTTCTGCAAAACATACTTCTAGACATGAAGTTGGAGGAGATTATTACGATTATATCCCTTTAAATGAAAATGAGATAATATTATGTATCGCAGACGTTTCAGGTAAAGGAATAAGTGCTGCTTTATTGATGGCAAATTTCCAAGCAACAATTAGAGCTTTATTCCAATATCAAGAACTTGAATTAGAGTTTTTAATTGAAGAATTAAATAGAAAAGTAATAACAAATGCAAAAGGTGAAAAATTTATTACCTTTTTTATCGCACATTACAATTTCACCAATAGAAAATTAACCTATGTAAATGCAGGTCATAACTCCCCTATTCTATCTAATGGTAAAGAGATACTTTATTTAGATAAAGGAACTATAGGGTTAGGTATGATGGATGACCTTCCATTTCTAAATATAGGCAAACATACAATTGAACCTAATTCAACATTGGTCATGTTTACTGATGGAGTTATTGAATTAGAGAACAACAAAGAAGAATTTTTTGAATTAGAAAGACTCGTCAAGTTAATTCAACAATATTATCCACTTAACATGGAAGACTTAAACAATCTAATTTTTTCAAAATTAGATGATTGGCGTGGAAGCAAACGATTTGTGGATGATACTGCAATTTTTAGTTGTCGCTTTTTCTAACGCATTAAATACATTTTTCCAAAATCATTTTTAAAATAATTATCCAATTGATTAGAATAATGTTTAACTTCCTCATTACCATCTTTTACAATCACTCGGTATAAATAAACTCCATTTGCTAGTTGATCACCAAATTCATCTTTACCATCCCAAGCATATTCAGAAAGTTGATTTCTTCCGATTGATAATGGTCCTAATTCTGTACTAGTAATTTCTTTCACTACTTTTCCTGTAATACTTAAAATCTGAATCTTAACATCTGAAGGCGGGGTACTCCCTGTTAATGTATACACAAACTTTGTTTGAGTACTAAACGGATTTGGATAATTCATCAAATAAGAAATTTGTTGTTCATTTTGTACTTCGAACTGAATTTTATATTCATATTTTCCAGATAAATTTCCATTTCGATCTGCTCCTTGAACCTGCAAAGTATATTTTCCATCTAAATTAAAAGCAGCAGGATAATTAATTCGAAATTTTTTATTTTGAACATTTGCAGGTGTCCATTGCATAATTTTTGTTCCCTTACTATCAGTGAAAGGAATACGAATTTGCTCTCCAGAGGGTTTTGTTAAATACACCCAAAAATAAGAAGTGTCTGCATCTGAATCCATTACATCAAATTCATTTTCGTCTTTTAGAGATATTTGTATTTCAGATTTTGCAGGAATCAAATCACCATTCATAATATGTTTACCATTAAACGTAACGTCTAAAATTGGATTTTCATCATCTTTTTTAACATAAAAGTTTCTTTGACATACGTTATTAAAATGTGTTTGCTCGGGCTGATCTGTCAATGTTCCATTTATAAACGGATTTACATCCATAAACAACGTGTTTTCTCCATCCAATCCTTTAGTATCAAAATAAAGTGTATCATTTAATTTAGAAAATTTTCGCAGTGAATCTTGTCTCGAGTAATACAACGAATGAATCTTATTGTTTTTGTCTCTTATCCAATAATTCACTTTTAGCGAATCCATTGAGAAATCACTAATATTTTTAATAGAAACTCCAAATTTCCCTTTTATACCTTCTCTAATTGTATCTGTATTAGGTAGCCAAACATACATCGTTTTAGGATCAATAGCCGCTTCAGGAACAGGAGTGTAATGAACTCTTAAATGTCTTATTTGAGCAGGTGTTTTAGTTATTTTGTCAACATAATCTGAAGTGAACTTTAAATATGCCAATGTATCAGGGAATATTGAACTAATTTTAATAGAATCTTTATTAGTAAATATTTTATTAACTGTTTTAATTAAACCAAATTTTTTGTCATACCCTTCTATCCTTAGTGTTGTAGAATCATTTCCATTCTCCAATCCATCTTGTGCCCAATAAATATTATCCCAAGAACTAGCTGGCCCTAACAAAGGGGTTGATTCTTGACCTCTATTATCAAAGCTTCTCATATTAGTTTTAAGGTTCAAATATTCACCATCAAACTGCGCAACACGCTCAATAACAGAAGACTTATCTCCTTTTCTACAATAAAAAATAAACGATCTGTTAGGTCTATTTTGATAAATACTGTCTGATCCTAAATTTTTAAAAGTCTGATAAAGAGATGGTAGTGATGCATTCCATTGTCCGTAATCAGCTGTTTTCATGGCATATATTATTAAATAGTGTCCAACTGGAACTACATTTTCAACCATATTTTGGAAATTTTTTAAACTTTGAGAGTCATACTGATTAAAAATAAAATATCCCTCTGTCCTAGCCCTACACGCACCGTTTTCATTAAGATTCCCAAAATTATTCCCAACATTTTGATTTTGATAATGTGTTCTCCAAGGTTTTAAAGTAATTGGATCTATAACCACAACATGTAATGAAGGAAAGGTACTACTACAAGTAGCATAATCTTGCATTTCGTTGTTTATCAAATAATCAGATAAAGAATACATATATTGAGAAGTAGGATTATCGTAAACCCGGACCTCCAATTTCAAAGAAATTGAATCGAATTCACGCAAACGTTTTTCTTCAATCAATTTTAGTTTATAAAAATCATTGTTTAAATATTGTCCGAAAGCAGACTGTCCCCATCCAAATCGATTTTTGATATATTGAAACGAACTGTATTTCCAATTCTTCTGAACCGAATCTATTGCTACACGCCAAAAATAAACTACACTATCTTTACATATTAAAGGATCAGTCAAGTTTGTTGCACTCGATTTCCATTCTGAATACCTTACTTCTTGAACCCCTCCTTTTTGACTCACTTTAGCCACTTTTTTAAAAGGGGAATCAAAACGATAAGATGTATCTATCTCAAAAATATAATCTAACTTTTCTGAAAATGGATTCGTGGTAGATGCTCTGACAGAAACCGTGTCATAAGCAACAATTGCATAATCATAAGGATAAACAGGTGTGATTCCATCAATAGCAATATTTAAAATCGTTTTAACCTGATTATTTTGAACCTCATCATACTGTTCTTTTACATAAGAGGGAATGTCTACTCGAATATCAAATTGATTCTGTCCCATGGAAATATTAGACTGAACAGGAAATTTGAGTTGGATTGTATCTAAATACTTTACGCCATAAACTAATTTTCGATAAGTAGAGTCTGTATTGTATTTGGGAAATTTTCTATTTACCTCAATTTGAAAAGTATCAGATGTGACTTTACCAAGATTTTTTAAAGCTAAATTAAGTGTAATTGAATCTGTTGAAAAATCTATCTTTTTAGGAGTAAATGAAACTGATTGATCACTAATTTCGAATTCAGGATATTGATGTGAATTAATTTTTAACATAGGATCTCCGTTCAACGACATACTGAAGCAGGTAGATTCATCTAACTCGTTTACTGGTAAATTATAAATATCTTTAATAGCAAGCTTTATATGCTCGCCTAAAGTTCCTCCATAATTTTCATGCGAAAATTGTTTGTAGACTGCCGTTGTATATTTATTCATGTAATAATCATAACCTAATGAAGAAGGTGATAAAAATGCTATACCTCCCGCATTTGGAATACTCAACAAACGATGACTAAATGATTCTTGTGTAGAATATACATCACCTGAATTACATCCATTACCAATTACAAACGGATATTTACCCTTATTATTCCAATTTTCAGGATCATCTATACCGACATCAAAAGTTGCTGCATTAGAATGACCAAAAAAGTTAATTACACTTACTCCATCCTCAATACGTTTAGTCACTTTTTTTAAAAGAATAGGATCGATTGGTGCACTGGTCTGTTTTTTCACCGTAGTTACAAAACCACCAAAATATTTTTCTTTTACAATGGACTCCATGCCATACAAGTAAGATTGAAAAGTACTTTGCTGATAACTTGTAGAACCGCCTGAAAAATGTAAAATATGCTTTTGCCAGTCTTTTGTTTTACTACTATATAAAGAAGTAGGGTCTTGTTGTTGTTCAAACTCTTTTACTTTGGATAAATAGGTTTCTAATTCTTCATTTGATAAAACTGTAATCCGTCCAGTAGGTAATAAAGGAACCATATTACCATTAAAATTGGCTGTGTAAGCAACGTCACTTGAAGGCGAACCAAAAACGGGAACTAAATTTTGAGCATATACCCCACTATTGTATTTCATCACACTATTTGCTATTGCCTTTCCTACTAAGAATAATCCTTTAGGTTTATTTAATGCTTGATCATACATTAATTTAGCAAACCTTCTAATCGCCATAAAGTGTTTGGGAATACCTCCACCATATTGTAGATAAAGCTCATCTACTGCAGCAAACACGACATTGTGACTCCCTCCTTCTTTGGAGGTTCGATAAGACGCATAATTAACAGCTGAAGATTGTAAGTTCAAAGGATAGATCATTAATATAGCTTGCTCACTACTTATCTTCGAATAGTTTGTAAAATAACCTGTAATATTAACTGGAACAACCACTGAAACATGATTGACTTTAGACAAATCACCAATATAAAATTGTTGTTCAGTATTTAACAAACTATTTGGTATGACAAATTCTAAATTGCTACCATTAACCGCAGGAGCTATGTATTTCAATTGATCTCCAAGTACGAAAGCGAATGGCTTTTGTATAGTGTGATTTTTAACACTTAACCTTATTTTGGAATTAGTTTTACTATTAAAAACAGAAAAGATTCCATTATTCGTACCATTTAGAGAGGTAATTTGAGGTACTTTTTGTTCTAAATAACCCAAACCCTGAAAATCAGTCAATGCTCCTTGATCGTTGATTATTGCATAATTAAAAACTCCATTGTTAACTAATTTTTGCGTTGGCAAAGTTATTTTAGAGTTAATTAATTTATAACCAGTGAAAATAGTATCGATTAAAATTTCATTCGATTTTTTCAGTGATATTCGGAAATGATGATTTCCCTTACCCGTGAAAGAAGCGTTAGAATGTGAGGTATTTTTAAAACTAAATTCTGCGAGCGGTGAATCTACCCCTGAGTATAGCAAATCTGTATTAACCAACCCCATATCAAAAGACTGATTTCCACTAACTCCATCAACATTGAATGTCCACCCTTCACCAGGTTTGTATAATGAACTCAATTGACCATTGGATCCATTTGATTCAAAATAGTAACTCGAATTTGAGCCTATTCCTTTTTGAACCCAAAAATTTGCTGGTACTAAATTAGAATATGTTGTAGTCGTATCGTACTGAAATCGTTTGTTTATATTTTGGTCGTTCCAGGTAAAAAAATAAACCAACGTGTCGTTTATTAAACTTACTGCTGGATTACCAATATCTTCTGGCTTATCATACAACAAAGAGTCCAACCAGCCATCATTCCGAGTTGCATAAAATAAGATGTAATCTCCTGAATCTAATTGATTATCTCCTCGGTCATGAATATAAACAGGAACTTCTCTTTCTCTTGCAAAAATCTGAATATTCGAAGATTTAAATTGACTAACATCTACCCCACTATTTCGTAAACTGGAATAATCCAACTTATAAAACCCATTCTGGATTATTTTAAACGTATAATATTTTTGATTGTAATTTATCCACTCATTACCATGTTTTTGAGCAAATAAAGTCAAATTCAAAAGACAAATTACGCAAAGTATTTGTAACCGATTCAAAATCATAAATTACTTGAAAATGAATTAAATGAAACTCTTAACGAAAAAACATGTGAATACATAGCTGTAGAGACATCACCAATGTCTGTAAATGCATAATCAAGACGAATTCCTTGGAACAAAACTCCCAAACCTATACTTGGCTGAAATGTCAACTTCTTTTGATCCATGTTTTCTAATGCATATTGAAAATTCTGCACACCAGAACGTACAAAAACTAGATTTTTAAATCCAAATTCCAATCCTATATTCGGATTTAAACTAAATGGTTTTCCAGAAAGTAACACATTTCTTTTTCCATCTGTCGTTATTTCTGCATCCAACTCACCTGCTAAGTAACTGCCTTTGGATCCGAATGGTTGTTTATATTGACCACCTATCAACATTCGTGGCAATGTTAATTCCAAACCATTTGAGGGTAATATATTTCCTGTAGCGCTAAACACATCTTTCGTTTTTTGATCTAAACTAAATGACCAGGCATTGAATGTTGATGTTGCATCTCTTAGCATGAATCCAACTTTCACCTTTTCGGTTGGAGCATACAAAGCAGAAAAATCCAAGCCAAAACCCCACGCTTTTGCCATATCTCCTACTTTACGATGTATTACTTTAGCGGTACCACCAACGGACAATCCTTTTACAGACAATTTTTTAGCATAAGAAAAATTAAAAGCATAATCAGCTGCAGAAAAAAGCGTAATGCGATCAAAATCAATATTACCTTCTTTATCAATTAATTGCGTTGTGTTTGGTATGTTATCTACTCCAAAACGGATAAAAGATAAGCCCAGTGCTGTTTTATCATTCGCTTTAGTCGAAAAACCAATGAAATCATATTTAGTTAATCCAGCAAAATAATCCGAATGCATTCCCGAGATATCAAATTTAGATTTACTAAGTGTCAATGCCGCAGGATTCCAATACAAAGCCGTTGAACCATCAACTCCAGCTACAATCGCGTTTCCTATACCCAATGCATCAGCTCCAACTCCAATTTGTAAAAATTCATTTGAATATTTAGGTGCTACCCCTTTGTCTTGTGAAATTCCCAAATAAGAAATCAACGAAGAAATCAAGAATAGAAAATGTTTTATTTTTAGTTTTAATATCATTAGATTGATAAAAATTTATGTTCTTTGTACCTCTAATTCGGAAAGAGTAAAAATAAACATTTTAATCTTTTTGTTCTAATTTAAGTAGTATGAAGAGCACATTGGCTATGTTTAACATCCCTAACTTATTTACTGCAACCAACTTTATGTGTGGAATTACGGCTATTATTTTGTCCGTATCTGGAAGAATAGACCTAGCTCCGTTTGCTATTTATTTGGGTGCAATTTTAGATTTTTTTGATGGATTTTTAGCACGTAAACTTAACCAACAAGGAGAATTAGGTAAACAAATGGACTCGCTTGCTGACGTGGTTACTTTTGGCGTTGCTCCTGGCGTGATGATGATGGTGTTACTTTCTTATTTAAGTTTAAATAATGTACGTTTTGATAGCGAAATGACACTAGACGGTATTTTAGCAGTAAGTTTTGAAACTTGGCTTGATAGTCTATTGAATATGCATCCTCGTTCTTTTATACCTTTTATTGGTTTAATCATTCCTTTCTTTTCAATTTTTAGGCTAGCAAAATTCAACATAGACACACGTCAATCTGATTCATTTATAGGTCTAAACACTCCTGCAAACACTATCTTTTTCACTTCTTTCCCACTTTTATTATTTATTTATCAAGAAGATTTTTTCATTGGAAATACATTCATTAATACTATTATTTCTCCAAAGATTCTGATTCCATTAATTATTTTAATGTCAATACTTTTAGTTTCCGAAATTCCATTCTTTTCTTTTAAGTTTAAGCAATTTAAATGGAAAGGTAATGAACTTCGTTATTTATTTTTGATAACTTGTGGAATATTAATTCCCACTTTATTGGTGTGGTCAATTCCAATTATTATACTTTTGTATATTATTTTATCTATTATAGAAAATTTATTTATTAAAAAAGCAAGCATATGAAATTCAAAGCTGAAATCGATGTAATGCCTCTTGACGCATTATTAGACCCTCAAGGAAAAGCAGTTACAAACAGTATGAAAAATATCGGATTACCTGAAATTGAGGGGGTTCGTATCGGAAAACATGTACGTTTGTTTGTTGATGCAGCTACTAAAGAAGAAGCAACTGAAAAAGTGGATGCTGCTTGTAAAAAATTACTTTCTAACCAAATAATGGAAAGTTATACTTTTGAATTAGTTGAAGCTTAATATCAAATAATAATTCTTTAAAGGGTGTCCGTTTTTCGAGACACCCTTTTTAATTTTGTTACATCTAGTTTAATACCATGAGAACATACAGCAGTTTGATAGGAAACAAAGAAATAAATACTTTTTCCTCATCTACATATTCAACAATTAATCCAAAAACAAATACTAAAATTGACAACCAATTTATAGAAGCCTCACTAGAAGAAGTAAAAAAAGCTACTGATTTAGCTAGTAAAGCATTGTTTCCTTTTTCAAAAAGTCAAAAGAAGAGTGCTTTTTTACAACTAATCGCTGAAAAACTTGACAATAATCGTATTGACCTCATCGAAAGTTATTGCCTTGAATCTGGACTTCCCAAAAATAGGGGAAACATAGAACTTAACCGTACCATCTATCAATTACAGTCTTTCAGTAAACTTATTGAGACTGAAAATTGGGAAAGAGTACATTTTTCGCCAGCTGATGAAAATAGAACTCCTTCAAGAAAACCACAACTAACAAAAAAAAGAATGCCAATCGGTGTGGTAGCTGTTTTTGGCGCGAGTAATTTTCCATTTGCCTATTCTACCGTTGGTGGTGATACGGTTGCTGCTCTGGCTGCTGGTTGTCCTGTAATTGTTAAATGTCATCCTTTTCATGCTGAAACGAGTTGCAAGGTCGCTCGATTAGTAAATGAAGTTATTCAAGAACTTGAATTACCTGAAGGAACTTTTAGTCATCTTTTAGCTTCAGATTACACCATTGGAGAAGAGTTAATCAAACATCCAACCATCAGTGCTGTTGGATTCACAGGTAGTATCAATGGAGGTTTAGCCCTGCAAAAATTAGCTCAAAACCGAACTGTTCCTATTCCTGTATTTGCAGAGATGGGAAGTCAAAATCCGGTATTTATACTTGAAAATTATTTTGAATCAGAACCACTTATATCACTTTCTAAAAAACTTATTTCATCAATCACACAAAGTTCGGGTCAATTTTGTACTCAACCTGGAGTAATCTTCATTCCATCAACTGAAAATGGAAATCTCTTAGTTAATGAAATGAAATCCATTCTGAATGAACAACCTATCGAAGCAATGCTTCATCCAAATATTTATAATAACTTTAGGTCACTAACAGAATTAATCGGAGAACAAGAAAACATATCTCAAACAATTTCTACCTATTCATCTGAACTTGAAAATCAAGGGAGAGGAATTCTAACCGAAATGAATCTTGAAACGTATATGAGTAATCCAATTTTCCACCAAGAAGTTTTTGGTCCTCATAGTTTCATTGTTCGATATGATACTGAAAGTCAGCTAAACCAATTTATACAAAAAACAGAAGGTCAGTTAACCATCTCTATTTTCACGCAAAACTCCGAACTTATAATAAATGAAGAATTTCTTTTCGAATGTCAACTAAAAGCGGGACGAATTATTTTTAATGGTGTTCCTACTGGAGTTGAAGTTGATCCTGCTACGCAACACGGCGGACCGTTTCCATCTTCATCAGATAGTAGATTTACTGCAGTTGGAACAGATTCGATTGAACGATTTACACGCAAGATTACATTTCAAGAATAGAAATTTCACCTCTCACACAAGATAAAAAAACATAATTTTACCTCTTATAAAAGACAAATTAATATAAAAATATCTCTTACAAGAGACAAAAATTAATAAAAATATCTTTTAAAAGAGATAAAATTGTATATTTACAATATAAAAATGTACGTGATGAGAGAAATATTCAAGCAAATAATCATTCAACGCCAAGATTGGCTACGAAAAATAGACCTACATATACGAAAAGTTGATTTAGAAGTAAATGCAAACTATGTTTTTACAGGATTAAGACGTGCAGGAAAAACTTTCTACTTATACCAAATCATACAATCTTTTGTAAAAAAAAGTAATTACGACAATATCTTATTCATAAATTTTGAAGACGAACGCTTGATAGGTATGAGCCATCTTCAATTTAATGAAATATTGGAAGCATACAAAGAATTATATGATTTGCAACCAATTCTATTTTTAGACGAAATACAAAACATTGAAAATTGGCAAAAATTTGCTCGTCGTTTAGCAGATGACGGTTATAGAGTTTATGTAACTGGAAGCAACGCAGAAATGTTAAGCAGTGAAATTGCTAGTACCTTGGGTGGGAGATACGTAAACAAGGAAATATTACCCTTATCATTTAATGAATTTCTTTCTTTTCAGAAAAAGAAGTTTTCTCCAAACGCATTCTATTCAGATGAACGTATAGAATTAAAAAAGCAGTATTTGACTTATTTAGAATTTGGCGGTTTTCCAGAACTGTTGAATTTAGAAAACAAACGAGATTATTTATCCTCTGTATATCAAAAACTGTTTTACGGAGATTTAATCACACGATACAAGATATCAAATCCGAATTTATTAAAGTTTTTAATCAAAAAACTCGCAGAAAGCGTGAACAATGAAACCTCAGTGAATCGTATTAAAAACTTAATTAAATCAACTGGTGTAAGTATCGGAAGCAACACCTTGTTTGACTACCTAAATTATTTAGAGTCTTCCTTTTTAATTGCACCCGTAAGTAATTACTATAGCAAGTTTGTAGAAAAAGAGACCCATAAAAAATACTATTTTTTGGATACTGGAATACTGATGTTGTTTTTAAACGATCAAGATACCAAACTATTAGAAAATCAGATTTATATTGAACTCAGAAGAAAAGGGTTTACTCCCTACTTCCTAAAAAGTAAATTAGAAGTCGATTTTTATGTTCCAGAAGAAAATTTATTAATACAAGTTTCTTATACAATCTCAGACCCCGAAACTAGAAAAAGAGAAATAAAAGCACTTGAATCGGCGATGAAATCATTGGGAATTGAAGAAAGTTTAATCATCACAATTGACGAACGTGAAATAATTGAAACTAATCAAGGTACTATTCGAGTGATACCAGCATTTGAATGGTTATTAAAAAGCTAATATTCAACTTTAAAAATTAAACATTCAGAATTACCACTACCTTTTCTTCCCTCTACCTCCCGCGCTTTTTGGCTTACCCTTTCCAAAACTTGTTGGTCTTCCTCCCCCACTTTTTGATTTCGGTTTAAAACTAGAAGTGGTCGATTTTGGTTTAGCATTTGAAGGTTTTGGTTTTGGCTTCGGTTTAGACTTTTCTGTTTCAGAAGAAGACTTTTCAATCATAGCAAAAATTCCTTCTAATTCTTGTTCCGTTAAATCACGCCATTCGCCCAAAGGAATACCAGTCAAAGAAACATTCATAATTCGAACTCGTTCTAATTTTCGGACATCATAGCCAAAATATTCACACATCCGTCTGATCTGACGATTAAGACCTTGAATTAAAGTGATACTAAAGACTAACGTGCTTTCTTGGGTAACTTTACATTTTTTGGTTACTTGTCCTAAAATAGGAACTCCAGTCGCCATCGAGCTTATAAATTTCTCTGTAATTGGCTTGTCAACCGTAACTAAATATTCTTTTTCATGTGCATTTTCAGCACGCAATATCTTATTAACTATATCACCATCATTCGTTAAGAATATCAATCCTTGTGAATCTTTATCCAAACGACCTATATTAAAAACGCGAGTTGCGTGATTCACATAATCAACAATATTTCCTTTTGTAGATTCTTCCGTAGTGCAAGTTACTCCAACAGGCTTATTAAAAGCAATATAAATTTTATTTTCAGCAGTAAGTGGTTCTAATTTATTACCATTCACAGTAACCCTATCTCCCGGAAGAACCGTATCTCCAACAACTGCTTTTCGACCGTTAATCATCACTGCCCCCTTTTCAATAAACTTATCTGCTTCACGTCGTGAACAGATACCGCTTTCAGCAATAAATTTATTGAGTCGTATTCCTGAAATTTTATCCATAGAACAAAATGATGATTAAAAATTGAAAGGTATTATTTAGTTAATGCTTTGAAAACCTCTTCTAACGTTTTCTCTTCTTTACGAAGAGTCAATACCAATAAATTATTTTTTTGAGCAAATTGTGCAATCGTTTTTCGAAGATCAATATTTTGATTAGATTCTACCAACCAACCATGATCACCAACACTTTCTACCTTAGTAATTCCAGCTTCTTTTTTCAAAGAATTTTTATTTAATTCCCCTTCAAACTCAACAAATACAACTTGTTTATTCTCTTCATATTGAAGTTCAGATGCACTATTATCTGCAACAATTTTTCCAGATTTAATAATAATAACACGATCACAAATCGCTTCTACCTCCTGCATAATGTGCGTTGAAAGCATCACTGTTTTAGACTTTCCAATATTTTTAATCAACTCGCGAATTTCAACCAATTGATTTGGATCCAAACCAGTGGTTGGTTCATCTAAAATCAATACTTCAGGATCGTGAATAATAGCCTGCGCTAATCCAACACGTTGACGATATCCTTTGGAAAGCATTCCAATTTTTTTATTTTGTTCTACCTCTAAACCAACTTGTTGTATCATCTCGTCTATACGTTGTTTTAAGTTCGGAACCTTGTATATTTTACCAACAAACTCCAAATATTCACGTACATACATATCCAAATACAACGGATTATTTTCAGGTAGATACCCTATTTTCTTTTTGGTTTCTTTTGAATCAATATCTACTTCTTCTCCACAAATTTTCACCTCACCAGAGGTCGCCGGCATATACCCAGTTAAAATCTTCATCGTAGTTGATTTACCAGCTCCGTTGGGACCTAAAAACCCGACAATCTCTCCTTTGTTGATTGAAAATGAAATGTCATTTACAGCGGCTTGCTCACCATAAAATTTGAAAAGATTCTTTACTTCAATAGACATAATTCGATTTTTTCACGAAGATAATGAAAACTTGATGAATCACTTCCTTATATATAACATGCTATCCTAAATATTCGTTAAATTCGTGTTCTAAATCAAAGGTATTGCAAGGCAAAGTCATCAAATCAACAGGAAAGTGGTATTTAGTTTCCACAAATGAACATGGAATCGTAGAATGTCGTGTAAGAGGAAAAATTCGTTTAGATGGATTAAGAACAACGAATCCAATTTCGGTAGGTGATAATGTAATTGTGAGTGATGAACTAGATAAAGAGGGAAAAGGGGTAATTACATCGGTGAACGAACGTAAAAACTACATCGTAAGGAAATCTACAAATCTGAGTAAAGAATCTCAAATCTTAGCTGCTAACATTGATATGGCCTACCTAATGGTTACATTAAAATCTCCAATTACGCACTTAGCATTTATTGATCGTTTTTTAGTATCCGCTGAATCATTTCGAATTCCTGTTACCATTCTATTTAATAAAATTGACACCTATTCTGAAGACGACTTATTTTATACTGATGCATTAATAGATATGTATGAAACCATTGGTTACAAAAGCCATAAAATTAGTGCGGAAAATGCTGAAAACATCGATTTTTTAAGGGATGAAATCAAAAATAAACACGTTATGATTTCTGGACACAGTGGCGTAGGAAAATCGACACTTATCAACCGATTGGATTCAAATTTGGAATTACGAACAGGAGAAATTTCAGAATACCACCAACAAGGACAACATACGACTACATTTGCAGAAATGCACGAACTTGCATCTGGGGGATACATCATTGACACACCTGGAATTAGAGCATTTGGCATTACAGGTTTAGAAAAAGAAGTAATATCACATTACTTCCCTGAGATGCGTAAATTGTTGGGAGAATGTAAATTCCACAATTGCCAACATCTGAACGAACCTCATTGTGCAATAAAGCAAGCAGTTGAAGAAAATGAAATATCCCCTTCTCGTTACCACACCTATGTACAATTGATGACGGAAGACGAAAGTGAAATTCACCGTAAAAAAGAATTTTAATCAGCAAGAATATGAGAGTAGTCATTCAGCGTGTATCAGAAGCGTCTGTTACTATTGATTCTCAAGTGAAAGCTAAAATCAAAGAAGGTTTAATGATTTTAGTAGGCATATCTTCAGAAGACAATCAAGAAGATATTCATTGGTTAACACAAAAGATTGCCAATTTGCGTGTTTTTGGAGATGAAGATGGAAAGATGAATTTATCAATTACAGATATAAAAGGGGAAATTTTATTAATCAGTCAATTTACCTTATTTGCCTCAACCAAAAAAGGAAACAGACCAAGTTTTATTCAATCCGCAAAACCAGAAATTGCCATACCACTTTATGAGCAATTCATTAACTCACTGAAAGAAACAGGAATTCCGATTCAAACAGGAACATTTGGTGCAGACATGAAAGTATCTTTAACTAATGATGGTCCTGTTACAATTATCATCGATTCTAAAAACAAGGAATAATGGAAATAAAAGAAGCGCAACAGATTGTAGACACATGGATTAAAAACGTTGGTGTACGTTATTTTAACGAATTAACCAATATGGCTATGCTCACAGAAGAAGTAGGTGAAGTGGCGCGAATTATAGCAAGACGCTATGGTGAACAATCTGAAAAAGAAAGCGATAAAAACAAAGATTTAGGAGATGAACTTGCGGATGTTCTATTTGTACTTATCTGTTTAGCAAACCAAACAGGCGTTGATTTAGAAGAAGCTTTGCAGAAAAATCTCGATAAAAAAACAGGAAGAGACAGTGAAAGACATAAAAACAACGAGAAGTTGAAGTAAGGTTTTTACACCTTACTTGTCAAACTCTGCTTTTAAACTCAAATCTAAGCTTTTAAAGCTATGGGTTAATGCTCCAACGGAAATAAAATCTACTCCTGTTTCAGCATAATCTCTGATTGTTTCGATAGTGATTCCTCCAGAAGCTTCAGTTTCATAGTGAGAAGGAATTAATTTTAATGCTTCTTCTAATTGTTCAACGGTGAAATTATCCAACATAATACGATCCACACCTCCTATTTCAAGCACCTGATTTAATTCGTTAAAATCTCTAACCTCAATTTCTACTTTTAATTTTTTCCCAGATTCTTTTAAATAAGCTTGTGTGCGTTCGATAGCAGGTTTAATACCACCAGCATAATCAATGTGATTGTCTTTCAACATAATCATATCATACAATGCAAAACGATGATTTTCACCACCACCTATTCGTACAGCCCATTTTTCCATGTAACGGATACAAGGGGTTGTTTTACGTGTATCTAAAAGTCGCGTATTTGTCCCTTCTAATAGAGAGACAATTTTATTTGTTTGAGTAGCGATACCACTCATGCGTTGCATAAAATTTAGCACCAATCTTTCTGTGGCCAAAATTGAACGTGAAGAACCTTCAATCGTAAAAGCAATATCTCCTTTTCTAACAGGAGTCCCATCTATAATTCGGACATCTATTTGTAAATGAGGGTCATATTTTCGAAAGATACGAACAGCTAAATCAACACCTGCTAGAATCCCATCATCTTTTACATACAAAGTTGCTTTTCCTTTAGCATTTTCTGGAACACATGCTAAACTAGAATGATCTCCATCACCTATATCTTCTAATAATGCTAATTCAATAATTTCATCTACTTGCATTGTATTTTATTTTGGATGTATTTTAAAAATATAAAGTTAACAGTTTTTAAAAAATCTAACAGATTAATAACGAAACTGACTAATTAAAAATAATTTGTTTACTAATTAAATTTAGAAAAGACCTTACAAGAATTGATTTTTTTATTTTTGCTAACTAAATTCAAGTTTATGTCTGAAATTCAAGAAACATCAAAACCAAAAAGTAATGGTATTTTATTATTAATAATTATTGTATTACTTTCTATTTTAGCTTATCTAGCTTTTTCAATTTCAAAAAAGAATAAAGATTTAAATACTTGTTCTAATTCTAATAAAATGTTACAAGCTGATATCAATGGAATGAACGAAATGATGTCTGGATATGTTGGCAATATAAGTCATGACTTAAAATCTGACTTTCAACAAATGTTAAGTACCTATGATGCTTTGAAAGTAAAAGACTCTACACAGGCTATAGAAGTACAAGCACAAAAAACAAAAATTCAATCACTAATAAACCAATTAAATAGTGGAAAAAAACTTAGTGCACAACAAATTTATACGCTTAAGAAAGAAAATGAAACGTTGAGAAATATCATGAAAGGGTATGTAAAACAAATCGACTCACTTAATACTATGAATGTGAAGCTCTCATCTGATCTTGAAACAAAAACACAAGAATTACATGTCACCTCAAGTGAGAGAGATCAATTTAAAGCACAAGCAGAAGAAAGTGCTACTTTAGTTAAAAAAGGATCTAAGTTACAAGCTTTAGGTTTCAACTCTGGTGCTTTAAGAATGAAATTAAATAATACAACTGAGCCTACAAATAAAGCGAAAAATGCAATCCAACTTAAATCTGGTTTTACAATTTCAGCTAACTCACTAGCTAAATCAGGAACAAGAAAGATTTATTTACAAATAACTGATCCAGATGGAAAAATTCTTCAAGGTAAGGAAAACTACATTGTTAATACCGATGCTGGAAGTGTACCCTATTCAGACAAAAAAGAAATCGACTACAATAATGAAAATTTAGATGTTACCATATTTTATGACTTAAAAGATGGAGAAGCGCTCAAAGGTAATTATCGAGTTAAAATCATTTGTGATGGACAAACAATTGGAACAGATAGTTTCACATTGAAATAATTATAAGAACACTAAAAATCAAAGGCTTGGGTAATTTCAAGCCTTTTTTTGTTTCTAAACTTTAAATGAAACTTTTAAATACTAAATTCAACCAGTTTAGAAACAATATGTTTTCTTTATTTTTATATAAAATAGTGTATATGAATTCTCGATTCTTTTCTTTGATTCTTTTACTTTGTACAAGTAACTTTTCTTTCTCTCAAATTTCGGAAGGTCATATATCTTATTCTATAACAGTTGATGTTTTTATTAATGAAGTAAACGGTTGTTGGAATTGTAATGTTACGCCTTATGATACTGAAAGGAGGGAGGAATCCTTATATAAAGATTCAAAAATGGATGTATATTTTTCTAAAAACAAAACACGTTCAGAATTAACTTTAGGCTGTTTGGGAGATATTACTACTATTTCAGATGCTGAAATTGATTCTTTAGTTAAAATAAATTCAGGATTAATTGGTCCAAATGCCGTTAAAACGTCGATTACTGAAATGTCAAAAATTATAGGTGATGATACTACTTCAATTCTTCAATTGGAGTCTGAAACTAAAACCATTCTTAATTATAATTGTAAAAAGGCAGTACTTATCGATAAAAAGGGAACCCGTTCAATATTTTGGTACACAACAGAGTTAATTGTTGCTAAATCTGGTCATTCTTGTTTAAATTTCGGACTACCTGGATTTCCGTTGGAATTTGAATTAAATGGTGAAGATATTTCATATAAATATACTGCTATTGCTTTTGATAATAAAGTCAAAAAACGTTATTTTGATTTAAAAATACCTAAGGGGTATTATATTAACTCTATTGAATCACTAAGAAAATAGCTTAAAATTTATTTCAAAAAAAAGGGCTCTCAAATGAGAACCCCTTGTATAAGATGAATTTGGAATTATTTCCAAACTCCCATTGCACAGAATTTATCTATACGTTGATTAATTCTCTCAGTAGGATTGATTTTTTCTAATTCAGTTAAAGTAGACTTCACATATTGTTTTACTGTCTCAAACATCTCTTCTTGTCTTCTATGAGCACCGTTCAAAGGTTCTGTCAAAACCTCATCAACCAATTTAAGGTTTTTCATATCCGTAGAAGTCAATTTCAATGCTTCGGCAGCTTTTTCTTTATAATCCCATGATCTCCATAAAATAGAAGAGCAAGATTCTGGAGAAATAACAGAATACCAAGTATTTTCTAACATCACAACCTTATCACCAACACCAATACCTAAAGCTCCACCAGACGCACCTTCTCCAATGATAATACAAATCACAGGAACTTTTAAACGCATCATCTCATAAATATTACGAGCGATAGCTTCCCCTTGACCTCTCTCTTCTGCCTCCAAACCCGGAAAAGCTCCTGGAGTATCAATAATAGTTACAATTGGTTTATTAAACTTCTCAGCCAATTTCATCAATCTCAATGCTTTTCTATATCCTTCTGGATTAGCCATACCGAAGTTTCGGTATTGTCTCATTTTAGTATTGATTCCTTTCTGTTGACCGATAAACATAACCGATTTACCATCTAACAAACCGAAACCGCCTACCATTGCTTTATCATCTTTAACAGAACGATCGCCATGTAATTCTTGGAAGGTTCCATTTGTCATTGCATTGATATATGCTAAAGTGTAAGGTCTATCTGGATGACGAGACAATTGAACTCGTTGCCAAGGTGTTAAATTTGAAAAAATTTCTTTTGTTTTCTCTTCTAACTTTGACTGAAGCACATTTATCTTATCCGTCATATCAATTTCAGTCGTTAAACCAATTTGTTTGGTTTGTTCAATTTGTTCTTCCAACGCTTTTATTGGTTCTTCAAAATCTAAATATGTTGACATAATATTAAATTTGTGGTGTCAAATTTACAAAAATTGTCTGAACCTAAAGAATTCTTAGAATGATATTATACCCACCTTGCAAAATTAACCTTGGTTTACATATACTTCACAAACGAAATGATGGCTATCATGAATTGGACACATGCATGTATGAAATACCTATGTTTGATATACTTGAAGCAATTCCATCTGAAGAATTTGAATTTAGTTTTTCAGGAATGGAAATACCTGGAAACATAGAAACAAACTTATGTGTGAAAGCATTTAATTTACTAAAAGATAAACACGGAATCGGCAATGTAAAGATGCATTTACACAAACAAATCCCTATGGGTGGTGGATTAGGAGGCGGATCTTCAGATGGAACTTACGCTCTTTTAATGTTAAACTCAATATTTAAACTTAATTTAACTAAAAACAAATTAATTGAATACGCCTCAGAATTAGGTAGTGATTGTGCCTTTTTTGTTGAATCTGGCGCTAAAATTGCTCGAGGCAGAGGAGAAATTCTAAAACCCATAAATTTGAATATCAGAGGTTATTTTCTCAAAATTGTAAATGTTGGAATTCACATCTCTACAGCCGAGGCATATGGTAATGTTGAATTTCAGGATCACAAACAAAATGTAGAGGCTGTTCTGGGTTTAAATCTTGACAAATGGAAATCAAATTTGAGCAATGATTTCGAAGCACATATTTTCAAAAAACACCCAATTTTAACAACGATAAAGGAAAGACTTTATGAAGAAGGAGCTGTTTATGCCTCAATGTCGGGCAGTGGATCAACCATGTTTGGAATTTATAAAGAAAAACCGTTAGACAACTCTTTCAACGACCTAAACACAACCTACGAAATAATACTAAACCTTTAATTACAGTTTTTCTTTATCCTCTCAAGAACCTCTTTAAAACCTAGACTTACTGCATTATGCCAATCTAAGCATGCACCATTCTTATCACCAATTTGAAATTTAGCATCACCTCTTTGAACAAGCACGTTTGCATTGGAAGGTTCCACTTTTAAAACTGCATCACAATCAGCTATCACCTCAGAATATTTTTGCATTTGCATCTTTATGAAGATATTACTTCTATTTATTTCAATGTTTTTAGCATCTAAATCTAAAGCTTTAGTGTTATCAATTAAGGCTCCTCGATAATCTCCCAACTCAGATTTAACTATAGCACGTTGAATAAGAGCTTCTGCACTTTTTTCGTCTAATTCTATCGCTCGGGTAAAATCTTCAATTGCGATTATATAATTCCTCATTTTCAAACTCGTCTTTCCTCTCGAAATATAATATTTAACTCCGTTTGAATCCAACGAAATCGATTTTGAGAAAAAACGAATAGCTTCATTAAACTCGCTTAACTCCAATTTTAACAAACCTAAATGATAATAACTTTCTGCATTACTTGTATCTTTTTTCAAAACAAAATTAAAATCATGATTTGCAGATTTAAAATCACCCATTTTCAAATAAGCATCCCCTCTCTTTAGATACAATTCAGTCCAGTTTGTATCTATTAACAAAACGCGATTGTAATCTTCAATAGCACTCGAATAATTACTAATACTTTGTTTTAAGTCTCCTCTTGAAACTAATGCTTCAAGAAATTCTGGATCAATTTCGATAGCTTTATTATAATCTGCTATTGCTGCAAATTTATCCCCAAGTATTGAGAACATTTCCGCTCTATAAAAATATGAATACAAATGCTTTTGATCGAGCGATATTACAGAATTAAAATCTGCCAATGCTTCATTATTTCGTTTTAAATCCCTAAAACAAAGAGCTCTATTGTAATAGGCATTTATATCTTTAGGAGATATTTCAATAGCCTTAGTAAAATCAAAAACAGCTTCATTATACTTTTTTAATTTTATATTAAGACCACCCCGATTTCTGTAAGCTTTTTCAAACATTGAATCAACAAAAATACATTTGTCATAATCTTCGATCGCACCGTAATAGTTCCCAATTTCTGATTTAGCTTGGGCTCTATTAAAATAACCATTTAGAAACATGGAGTCTTTTGCTATTGCAGTATCAAAATCAGCTATCGATTTAGTATAATTCCGTAACAAATTATGTACATTCCCCCTATTAAAATAAGCATTTATATTATTTGTATCCAATGAAATAGACCTTGTGAAATCAGAAATAGCATCTCTATATTCACCAACCTCTGACTTAGCGATTCCACGTTTCAAATAAAAATTAGAACTAGAAGAATCCAACTGGATTGCTTTAGAAAAATCAGCTATTGCTCCAAGAAAATCTTTATTGTCGAATTTAGATACTCCACTATTAAATAATTCTTCAGCTGATTGCGCCTGTAGTACCAAACTGATCAAAAAACAATAAAGAAAAAATAAATATCTCATTAGTTTGTATATCAACATTGAATGTATGAAGTTAATAAAATATTTGTAATCAATTAAAAGTATGGCTGTATTTTAAAATCTTTCTAAGGATATTTAATCTCCCACAAAAACAATCCATGAGCAGGCACAGATGTTTTTGCTTCACACCTATCTTTTTTTTCTAGGATGGAATTTATAGAATCTACATCAAGTTTACCATAACCTACCTCTAGCAAAGTACCTACTGTAGCTCGAACCATATTTCTTAAAAATCGATCTGCTCTAATCTGGAAATACCATTTATTATGTTCATATTCCACCCATATAGCTTCTCGAACATCACAAAAATTAGTATGTACATCTGTATGAAGTTTTGAAAAAGAGGTAAAATCTTTTTTGCCAATTAATGTAAGAGCAGATTTATTCATTAAATCATAATTTATCTCCTGATGTAACAACAAACTTGTTTCATTTAAAAATGGATTTTTATGATGATGAACAAAATACCTGTAAGTTCGTTCAACAGCATCAAATCGAGCATGAAAGTCATTCCGAACCTTTGAAATAGAAAATATTACAATTGATGCAGGTAAGATTTTATTCATTTTATACAGAAGTATTTCTGCTGAATATCTACTCTCATCTAAGTCAACATGCAAAACATAAAAATGGGCATGAACACCCGTATCTGTTCTACCACAACCAACCACAGATACCTCTTTTTGATATAACTTAGCTAAACAGTTTTCAATTTCGGTTTGGACAGCATGTTGTTTAGGTTGTCGTTGCCAACCAAAAAAAGGTTTTCCGTTGTAAGATAATTCAAACTTAAACCTACTCATGGTTAATAAATATTTACCTCTCTTTCCAGTTGAATTGAAAACTTGTTATATATATCATCTATGATGGCTTGTGATAGTTCAAAAACTTCTTTTCCAGTAGCACTTCCGTAATTTACGATCACCAAAGCTTGTTTTGTATGTACACCACAATTCCCTATTCTCTTTCCTTTCCAACCAGCTGTTTCAATTAACCAACCTGCTGGAATTTTCACATTTTCTTCATTCACGAAATAGGAAGGAACCTTCGGAAAGTTTGATTTAATAGACTCGAAAACACTTACAGGAACAACAGGGTTTTTAAAAAAACTACCCGCATTCCCTAATTCTTTAGGATCTGGTAATTTACTTTTTCGTATTGATATAACGGCTTCACTCACCTCTTTTATCGTAGGAATTGTTATTCCTCTAGAAGTCAATTCGGCATTAATAGCTCCATAACTAGTATTCAGACTACCATTTTTATGTAATCTGAAATAAACGTACGTTATTATGTATTGGCCTTTCAATTTTCTTTTAAAAACGCTTTCTCTGTATCCAAACTCGCATTTTTCATGATTAAAGGAGTGTACAGTTTTTGTTTGAATTTCTAAGGCATCTAATTTTTCAAAACAATCTTTAATTTCAATACCATAAGCACCAATATTCTGCATTGGAGATGCACCGACACTTCCTGGAATCAAAGATAAATTCTCTAATCCAAAATAATTGTTTTCAATTGTGTACATTACAAAATCATGCCATACCACACCACCTCCAACTTTTAGAAGTACCGTTTCAGGTGTTTCTTCTTCAATCGTAATACCGAGAATTTCATTTCGTAAAACATAACCAGTTATATCTTTGGTTAAAAGCATATTACTTCCTCCACCAAGTATTGTAATTGAACTGTTTTTTATTTCAGAAAGTAAAGAAATAAGTTGTTCAGTATCACTGAAAGCAGCAAAAAATTCAGCATGAGCATCAATCCCAAAAGTGGTGTAAGAACTTAAATTGACGTTTTTTTGAAAGATCATTCGTATTATTTTATTTCGTAATAATGAGGTAACCGCATTTGGATACCCTCAAATTTTTCAAAATTAGAAATTGACTGTAAATAGTCCTCAATTAATTTGGGCATTTTCTTTTTAGAAAAAGCAATTTTAGAAGTCTCTTTCATATCATCAAATTCTTCTAACCAATTTTCAAAAGGTTCTACTTTCTTTATTGGCCAATATTTAATAATGGGCGTTTTTAGTTTAACTTTTTTAGCGGCATATGTTATAGCAGCTTGCAATCCACCAAGTTCATCTACCAATCCAATTTGTTTTGCTTTTATTCCTGTCCAAACCCTACCTCTTGCAATTTGATGAACTTCAGCTTTGGATAACTTTCTGCCAGATGCAACTTTGGAAAGGAAGTCATCATAAATGAAGTTTACATCTTTCTGAATTATTGCTAATTCATCTGGTAATAGTTTTCTATTCAAAGATAATGCTGCATGACTATTTGTTTGAACGCGATCAAAAGTTACACCCAATTTTTCTTCGAATAATTTACCCGTGTAAGGAATCACCCCAAAAACACCTATTGATCCCGTGATTGTCGTTGGCTCAGCAAAAATATAACTTGCTGGACTTGATATATAATATCCACCTGAAGCTGCTAAATCACCCATTGAAACAACTACTGGTTTCACTTTGTTTGCTAACATCACTTCACGCCAGATGATATCACTTGCTAAAGCAGACCCTCCAGGACTATTCACACGCAATACAATAGATTTAATATTTTTATCCAATCGAGCCTCTTTTATATATGCTGCAACTTTCTCCGAAGACAACTCTTCACCTTCTACAGAAATTTCTCCTTCTGTTAATATCACCGCCATTGAAGGCTTTTTTACATCGACGAGAGATTGATTTTCATAAAAACATTTCTTAGCATATTTTTCAAAATCTACAAATTGAATTTTTTCATTCGACGGTAACTTTATTTTTTTGTGCAAAATAGCATCTACTTCATCTTTGTACAATTTACCTTTCAATAATCCTACTTTTACTGCATCATTTACAGTTGTGATCGAACCTTTTTCTGCAAGTTGATCTAATTTATTTACAGACAAGCCTGAACTTAAAGCTAAATCCCCCTTTATTTCCTTCCAAATTGTTTCATAAATCAATTTTGTTTGTAAACGCGCTGAATCAGAGAGACTCGTGTTTATATAAGGTTCCACTGCACTTTTAAAATGATTCTCATACCCTCTAACAACTTGCATCTCAAGACCTAATTTAGTAAGCGTATTTAAAAAAAAATCGTATTCTTTCCCCAGCCCTAAAAACTCAACATGTGTATTTGGAAAGCCATAATTTTCATTAGTTGAGGAAGTCAGGTATAATTGTTTCAGACTCAAAACTTCTCCAGTATTATAAGCAATAACAAATTTGCCTGATTTTTTAAAAGATTCTATTCCTTTTTTTATTTCTTTAATAGTAGCATACCCAGCTCGAATATTTGACAACTCTAAATACAATCCTTTTATGCTCGGATCTTTTTTAGCATGCTCTAGTCCAAAAAGGAGATCAGATAATCCCAATTGTTGTTTTACAGAAAAAGAATAAGGATCTATTTCGCTTTTACTATTCTCCAAAATCGAACCATCGAGTCGCATTTTTAATATGCCTGTTTCATTTTCTTGGTAATTACTTTCAGATAGAGATGCTACTAAACTTCCAAGCAGACCAAAAAAGGAAAACAAACTAATAATACTAGCTACAATAACAGCAACTAATGTAGGCCAAAAAATACGCCAGAAAGAAATTTTCATATTCGAAAAGAAATCAATTTGAATAACAAAAGTAATCAACCAAAATAAGAAAAAGATTTAAGATTTTTATTTTTGACGAAATTAAGCGAGAATGAATAAGAGCGAACAAGTTTATATAGGCCTTGGTTCTAACATCGGAAATAAACAAGAAAACATAAAGAAAACGATAGAATTGATTGAAGAAAAATATCAAATAATTTCAGCTTCAAGTCTATTTATATCTGAACCATGGGGATTTAACTCAGATGAAAAATTCGTAAACTCCGTTATATGTATCAAAACAAATGATGAACCAATAGAAATTTTCACCTTCCTAAAAACGATTGAATCCAGATTAGGAAGAGTCAAAACTAAGAAAGAAGGATATGAAGACCGAATTATCGATTTAGACATTCTTTTTTATGGTGATAAAATACTGAAAACAAAAGAAGTAACCATCCCACACAAAGAAATTCAGAATAGAAGATTTGTATTAGAACCTATGAATGAAATTGATCCTGAATTCATCCATCCGACATTTAAACAAAAAATAAAATCACTTCTACAAGACTGCCCAGACACTTCTATATGCAAGAAATAAATAAAAAAATGTCTTGAAAAGAAATATAATATGTATAATTGTAATTATAAAATAATTAAATCTTTGCTTTTAATAAAATCAGCTGGAAATGAATTATAATCTAAAAAGTATCGCAACAATTACCTTAGCAGGTACATTAGCAGCAAGTTGCAACCTCTTAAAGGATCTTAACTACACGGTTACACCAAATCCATTAGAAATGCATGGTGACTCGGTAAGGGTTAAAGTAGATGTTACTTTTCCTCAAAAGGGAATTAAAAAGAAAGCATCTGTTGAAATTACTCCAATGTTAGGTAATGCTGCTTTAACTTCGGTTACTGTTTTAGGGGAAAAAGCAACTGGAAACGGTACAACTATACAATATAAACCAGGTGGGGTAGTTTCATATCAAGATGTAATTGCTTATAGCCCTGAGTTTGAAACTGCAGAGTTAACAGTATCTGGAAAAGTAATGAAAGGAGGGGTTGAAAAAATGATTACTCCATCAAAAAAGATAGCTGATGGTACTATTATTACTCCTTTTTTAGTTAATAAAGATTTTAAAGTAAGTAGTGCTACTGATAACCACAAAAATATCAGAGAGGAGGTTTACACAACCCAAATAAATTATCTAAAAGGTAAATCAGATTTGAGAAAAACTGAAACCGAAAAAGAAAGTTGGAAAAATTTTGAAAAATGGTTACTTGACGCTCAAAATAATCCTAAAATTAAATTAAAAACGATATCTATTACAGGTTTTGCTTCGCCTGAAGGTGAAGAAAATAAAAACAATTCACTCTCTACTGACAGAGCAAACACAGGTAAAAGTGCGACTATTGATTTAGCAAAAAAAGTTAAAAATGAAGCGCTTCAAAAAGAGATTTACACTTTGTTAGGAAGAGGAGAAGATTATGAAGGCTTCAAAATTGAACTTGAGAAATCTTCAATGAATCAAGATGAAAAACAATTAGTTATTCGTGTTTTAGAAATGTATAAAGATCCTGTTCAACGTGAAACAGAAATGAGAAACATGGCTAAAACATTTACTTATTTAGATGAGTATGTTTTTCCTAAATTAAGAAGAGCAGAAATTAAAATCTCTTATGAAACAACAGGTTATACTGATGAGGAATATAAATCAATTTCAAAATCAAATCCTGAAAAACTAAATGTTGATGAACTTATTTATACTGCTTCCTTGTTAAAGGATGTAAATGATAAAATAAATGTTTACAACGCTTGTCAAAAACTTTTTCCTAATGATTTTAGAGCATTTAATAACGAAGGAGTTTTATTATTTGCACAAGGAAAATTAATTGAAGCTGAAGCGAAATTTGAAAAAGCAAATACAATTAAAGAAAACCCGATCACTAAAGGAAATTTAGCTGCTGTTGCAGGTACTAAGGGTGATTTCAAGAAAGCAAAAGATTTATTATCTAAAACAAATGCTTCAATGGAGTCAAATTATAATAATGGGATCATAGCAATTGTTGAAGGTAATTATGCTACTGCCATTTCGAACTTTGCAGAAAACAAAACATTCAACAAAGCACTTGCGCAACTTTTAAACAAAGATTTTGATGCCGCAAAAGCTACCTTAGAAGCGTCTCAAGATAACAACTCTGCTCAAGGTTTTTACTTGAAAGCTATCATTGCCTCAAGAACAGACAAATCAGATGATGCAATAAACGCTTTAAAAAGTGCAATTGCCAAAGATGCGTCTTATAAATCAAAAGCACAAAAAGACAGAGAATTTTTAAAATTAAATACCAATCAAGGATTTCTAGATTTGGTAAAATAAAAAAAAAGTGTTAAAAAAAGAAGAGGCTTCCAAAATTGGAAGCCTCTTCTTTTTTTTAGTATGATATATATTTAGCTTACATCCATTCTTCATACCACATTTGAAACATAAGTAAATACCATATTTTATAATCCAACTCTTTTTTCCCATTATAAAACTTAGTTTTTAAATCACTTACTTTTTCCCAATGCAATAACCCCTGGCGTTTAATTTTTTCTTCAGAAATGTATTCTTCTACATATTCTCTTAAATCAGTTTGTAACCAAGTTGCTATCGGAATAGCAAACCCCATTTTAGGACGGTCCATTTTTTCTTTTGGAATATATTGATGGACAATTTCTTTCAGAATATATTTTTTATCACCATAATGATATTTAAACGTATCTGGTAAGCGAGCAGCCCATTCGATTACACGATGGTCTAAAAAAGGCTCCCTACCTTCCAAACTTACAGTCATTGTTGCTCTATCTACTTTTTGTAGTATATCATCCAGTAAATATGTTTGATAATCTATCGCCTGCATGTAAGCTAATGATGAAAATGTATTTTTAGACAATTCTTTTGATTGATAATAGGTATCCAACTCTTCTACATCAGAAACAAACAACTCTTTAATTTGCTTAAAAGTAAATTGTTGACTTAAACTCAACATGATTGCTTCCTCCGTTGGATTTCGGAGTACTCCCTTCATTTTTTCATATCGATTATGAAAATTATATTTATTCTTTAAAACTGGAATAGACTCTGAAGAAATTACATCCATAATTGAAGCCAATGAATACCGAACAAATCCAGGGATTTGAGCTAATTTAGCTCGATATTTCAACATATAATCATAACGATTATAACCTGCAAAAACCTCATCACCAGCATCAGCACTTAACGCTACAGTAACCTCTTTGCGAGCAATTCTACTTACTAAAGTTGTTGGTAAAGCACTACTATCAGCAAAAGGCTCATCGTAGAAATAGGCTATTTTTTTTATTTCTTCTAATACTTCTTTTTCGGTACACATAACCTCTGTATGATCAGTACCTAAAATGTGTGCAGTTTCTTTCGCATAACTTGCCTCATTCAAACCAATATCAGGAACTCCAATGGTATATGTCTTTAGAGGTGTAGCTCTTGATTTCTGCAACAATGCAGTTACGCAAGTGCTATCGTACCCACCACTTAAAAATACTCCAACAGGTACATCCGAAACCATTCTATATTCACAGGCAGAAGTTAAAAGTGATTCTGTTTGATTTTTTGCTTCTTCGAACGACAAATCTAATTTTGGTGAATTATAGGCTGAATAAACACTCCAATATTTTTCCTCAGAAAATTGAATCTCACCTTTATTTTTGAATGATATAGAAAGATAGTGTCCTGGTTTTAATTTGTAGGTATTTTCAAAAATACAATACGGTGTAGGAACATTTCCATATTGAAAGAAAGCTGCAAGGGCATTTTTATTTATTCGCTTATCAAAAGTAGGGTGGTGATGAAAAGCTTTTAATTCAGAGGAATATAAAATCAAATCTTTTGCTACATAATAAAAAAACGGTTTAATTCCTGCTCGATCACGTAAAAAGAAAAATTGGTGATTTAATTCATCATATATAACTATGGCAAACATACCTATCAAC